>JAEEGL016280571.1_pt1 | contig 48921 bp, 39 predicted proteins | sample 9134231 | NCBI WGS metagenome assembly JAEEGL01 (sample SAMN16246548, study PRJNA631951) | gut metagenome | biome: gut microbiome; feature: rumen; material: fiber-attached | host: Bos | place: Iran: Karaj | collected 2018-10 | reverse complement strand
TCATCGCGAAGCGATTTCATCCGTTCGCTTAGGCGGACGGATTTCATTTACTGATTATTGTATGTATTTCGAATACGCTGAACAGAGCTGCTGGGAAAACGGTTTTAGGTAAGTCTGGTCAAAGTTGTTTTCAAAACGCAGTTCATTGTTTTTTAAATCGTCACATAAAAAGCCTTTTGCCGTGATATATCCGGTTCTATTATCCGCACGGAATGAAATGTATTGCCCATAGCCGTAAGGTTCTTTTATCGTCGCCGACCCGTTTAAAGAATCATATACTTTCTTCAATTCTTTTGCAAATTTACAAAATTCTTTTATGTCGATGTCCATATTCGTTGTTGCCGAAAATCCGTCGCTTGTAACGGAAACCGTCATTATCGTATTTACCGTGTAAGCGAACTCGTCTTCATAAATATCAAAAGACAGAGAAAGATGAAACTTTTCTGTATTCAAAACATACTCAATCATTTATTATATTCCCTCAATCGGGAGGGGCGACCCCTCCCCTGCAAAGCTTTGAACGATGCTTTTATATATCTTCCCGCGCTCTTCGAAGTTTTTGAAACGGTCGAAGCTCGCGGCGGCGGGGGAGAGGATGACTGTGTCGCCCGGTCGGGCGGCGTTCTTTGCCGCATATACGGCTTTTTCAAAATCCGGCTCTTTGATCATCTCAAAATCCTCCGGGATCCCGTGATCGCACAGCGCTTTATATATCTTTTCCGCGTTCTGTCCCGTCAGAACCGCAGTATGCGCATGCTTATAAAGCGGCTCGCAGAGCGGCTCGTAATCGAGGTTTTTGTCATAACCGCCTAATATAACGACTACGGGCGTGTCAAAGCAGGACAGCGCGGCGATAGTTCTCGTGGGTGATGAATCTATCGAGCCGTTGTAATACTTTACCCCGTCAAGCTCGCATACGAATTCAAGGCGGTGTTCGACTCCGTTGAATTCACGCGCCACCCCGGACACGGCTTCCGGTGTGACGTACCCGGCGGTGAGCGCTATGGCGGTCATATAATTCTCCACGTTATGCCTTCCGACGAGACGTATATCAGCCGTTTCCATTATCTTTTCCGGCACGCCGTTTTCTTTAAGATATATCACGCCGTTTTCCTCATACACGGCGTTATCCGACGGCGGCGTCCTCTTTGACGAAAAGAAATATACTGTGCCTTTCGCCTTTTCCGCAAGCTCTGCCGTCACGTCGTTTTCATAATTCAAAACAACTCTGTCGGAGGCGGACTGATGCGTGAAAATATTCGTTTTTGCGTCGATATACTCCCGCATATCGGTATGCCAGTTAAGATGGTTCGGCGTTATGTTCGTTATCGCGGCGATATGCGGCGATCTCGTCATCGTGTGAAGCTGGAACGACGACAGCTCGACCACGCACAGATCGTCCGGCTTTATTTCCTCAACGTACCCTATCAGGGGCGTGCCGATGTTGCCGCCCAGATATATTTTCCTTTTTGATCCGTCAAGCTCAGCCTGTTTTTTCAGTATCAGCGAAGTCACGGTCGTCGTTGTGGTCTTGCCGTCGGAGCCGGTGATGCCGATTATATCACACGGACAAAGCTCGAAAAAAAGCTCCATCTCGCTCGATATGACGGCGCCGCGCGAAACGGCGTCCGTGAATTCGGGTATATCGTATCTTATACCGGGCGAGCGGAAGATCACGTCGTCGCCGATATCAGACAAATATCCGTCCCCGCATACGAGGCGCACGCCGAGCCGCTTCAATACCTCGCCCGCTTCGCCGAGCGCGTCCGCGGGCTTTTTGTCGCGCGCGGTTATCTTCGCGCCGCATTTATGAAGAAATTCGATGAGCGGTACGTTGCTTACCCCGAGGCCCACGACCGACACGCGTTTGTTTTTTATATGGTTTTTATATTCCGACAGTTTCATATTCGCTCCCGATCATAATTCTTTGTATATTATATATTATTTTTTTACGTTTTGCAATACGCGAAATAAAAATATTTACTAATTTTTCCGCTTTATACAATAAATTTCGATAAAAATTGTACCGGAGTTTTCAAAAACGTCTTGAATTAGTACAGAGCTTGTGGTATAATTCATTTTGTATATTTATATCATCGGAGAGAAAAGAGATGAAATTTTCGTTTTCGGACAACGCGGAGCCGTTGAAGCCGTCCGCGATAAGGGAAATATTCAAGTCCCTGACGGACCCGTCCGTCATCTCTTTTGCCGCGGGCAATCCGTCACCGCAGAGCTTTCCCGTAGAGCAGTTCCGCACGTTTACAGATGAGATACTGTCGGACAACGCCGCCGTTGCGCTGCAGTACGGCATAACGGAGGGCTATACGCCCCTGCGTAACGAAGTGCTCAAAAGAAACAAACGCATATTCGGCATAGGCGGGGAATACGACACGGCGATAATTACGACGGGAGGTCAGCAGGGGATAGACCTTACCGCAAAGGTCCTCTGCAACAGAGGCGACGCGGTGATATGCGAGGATCCGACGTTCATAGGCGCGCTAAACGCTTTCCGCGCGCACGGGCTCCGGACCGTCGGCGTTCCGATAAAGGGCGGCTCGATAGATCCCTTTGAACTTGAGAAAACGGTCGCTGAAACAAAAAACGCAAAGCTGTTGTACCTGATCCCCACGTTTCAGAATCCGACCGGCAAAACGATGCCTTACGAGGTGCGGAAAGAATGCCTGCGGATAGCTGAAAAATACGATTTGATGATACTTGAAGACAACCCTTACGGCGAACTGCGTTTTTCGGGCGCGGACGTGCCGACGATAAAGAGTATGGACACGGAGGGACGCGTTGTTTACTGCAGTTCGTTTTCAAAGATCCTGTCGTCCGGCATGCGCGTCGGCTACGTCATATGCCACGGCGATATAGCGACGAAGATCGCCGTCTGCAAGCAGGTGAACGACGTTCATACAAATCTGCTCTTTCAGATGGTCTGCCATAAATTCATGACGGAATTCGACCTTGACGCACACGTTGAACGCATACGTGAGCTTTACCGCAAAAAAGCGTTGCTGATGATGAGTTGTCTCGATACGATAGGCGAAGACAGGATCGAATACACAAAAACGGACGGAGGGCTTTTCATCTGGGCGTCGCTGCCCAAATGTAAGGATCATGATGGTTTCGTAAAGGCTCTTGCGGAAAACAAGCTCGTCGTCGTACCCGGAAAAACGTTCAACTGCGATACGAACAGGCCTTCGACGGGCTTCCGTCTCAACTACTCCACGCCGACGGACGAACAGATTATAAAGGGCGTGGAAATAATGAAAAACACCATAACGGATTACAGAGGATAGACTATGGAAAACGAAAAGAAAAAAACCGTCTTTTCCGGAATACAACCGTCCGGAAATCTGACTGTCGGCAATTATTTCGGCGCGCTCCGCAATTTTTCAAGATATTCGCCGGATGAATATACGTGCTTATACTGCGTAGTCGACCAGCACGCGATAACCGTGCGTCAGGATCCCGCGGAGCTCCGGCGCAGGACGTACGAGGTTCTCTCGCTTTATATGGCGTGCGGACTTGACCCGGAGCAGAATATATTATACGTGCAAAGCCACGTTCCGGCGCACGCTCAGCTCGCGTGGGTGCTCGACTGTTATACCATGTTCGGAGAGCTGTCGCGTATGACGCAGTTCAAGGATAAATCACAGAAAAACGCGGATAACATAAACGCGGGCCTGTTCACGTATCCCGTGCTTATGGCTGCGGACATACTTTTATATCAGACGGATCTCGTTCCGATAGGGGACGACCAGAAACAGCATTTAGAGCTTACGCGCGATATAGCGAACCGCTTCAACACCGTTTACGGTCCGACGTTCGTCATGCCCGAGCCGGTTATAAGTAGAACGGGCGCAAGGATCCAGTCGCTTGCCGAGCCGGAAAAGAAAATGTCAAAATCCGACCCGAACGAAAACGCGGTCGTGCGCATACTTGACGATAAGGATACGATAATCCGCAAATTCAAGCGCGCCGTCACGGATTCGGACACCTCTGTCCGCCGCGCGGACGACAAGCCCGGTATATCAAACCTTATGACGATATATTCCTGCGTTACGGGAAAGGGCGACGGCGAGATAGAAGCCGAGTTTGCGGGCAAAGGCTACGGTGATTTCAAGCTCGCTGTCGGCGAGGCTGTCGCGGCGGAGCTTGCGCCGATACAGGAAAGATATAAACAGTATCTTTCCGACAAGGCTTATCTTGAAATGATAATGAAGCAGAATTCCGAGAAGGCGGCGTATCTTGCGCGCAAGACGCTCTCAAAGGTTTACAGAAAAGTGGGATTTACGTCGGTTTGAAGAGGTAATGATGGATAACAACGGAAAAAAGCCGGAAAATCAGTTCAGAATAACGAAGATCGGCTTCAGGGTGATAGTCATAGTCACGGCGGTGATGATCGTCGCGGTCGGACTTTTGTGCACGTCGCCGTCAAAGGCGGCGGACGACGAGCCGTACGTTCCGCCGTTCATCCCGGAGGATGAAACGTTCGATACGGAAACGGAGCCGGATATAACGACGGACGCGTATCAGACGACCGGTCCCGACGAAACGGATACGGATCCCGCGGAAGAAACGACCGGGACCGCCGACACGGCGGAGCCGCCGGATACGGAAACGGACACGGAAACGGACACAGACCGCGTGACCACGGCGGAGCAGACGACGGAGGCGGCGACCACGGAAAAAGCGCCCGAAACAAAGCCCGCCGACACGTCCGCGGGCAAGCAGGGCTACCGTGAATACAACGGCAGACAGTACGGACCGAACGAAACGTTCGTCGGCGAATACAAGACGGACCGCGTTCAGATAGGCGTATCGAACGTCAAAGACGGCAAACTCAACTATTACATCTGCGATATCAAGGTCAAAAGCGTATATGATTTTCACACCGCTTTTGCAAACAACAGCATAGGCGGCGTGTTATACACGTCGAGAATTGCGTCGTCGGTCGGCGCGGGCTTTGCGGTGAACGGAGATTACTGCGGCTTCCGTTACAACGGTATAATCATCCGCGAGGGGAAAATGTACAGAAACAAAAAGGCGGACGGATGGGACCTCTGCTATCTCAACAGATACGGTGATCTCATAACGTGCAAAAACGACGCGCAGGACGGCAAGGCGCTTGCCGATTCGGGAGTGTTCCAGTCCTGGTGCTTCGGTCCGACGCTTGTGGAGAATTATAAAGCGCTGCAGAACTTCAATACGCCGAACCTTTCAAGCAAGGACTGGGCGCGCGAGCCGAGAACGGCGATAGGACAGGTAGAAAAGCTTCATTATATCTTTCTCGTCGTTGACGCCATACGGGAACCGAACGGCGCGGGCGGCTGGAACACGATAGGCGGTATGAATTTCAGAGAGCTTGCCGACACGATGGCGTCGCTCGGCTGCAAGACGGCGTATAACCTCGACGGCGGCGGATCGACGACTCTCTGGCTTAACGGAAAGATAACAAATCACCCGTCCGGAAGCGGCGAAAGAGAGATAAGCGACATTATCTATTTCAAATAACGGAGTTTTTATGGAATTTGATTTAAAGGATTACGTTATACTGATACCTGCGTACAAGCCCGTATACGATCAGATGGTGCCGTTTGTTACCGAGCTTTTGTCAAGCTTTGACAAAATAGTCTGCGTTGACGACGGCGGCGGAGAGCAGTTCAGGGACGTTTTTGCGGAATGCGAACGCCTCGGCTGTCATATACTGACGCACGAGGTCAACAGAGGCAAGGGCGCGGCGCTCCGCACGGGTCTTTCGTACATAGAAAAGGAGCTTAACACCGCGGGCGGCGTTGTGACCGCGGACTGCGACGGACAGCATACCGTGTCGGATATAAAAAAGGTCGCGGAAGCGCTGTACGGTCATCCCGGCGATATGATAATCGGCGGAAGAAAATTCGACAAAAACGTGCCGTTCCGCTCAAAAGCGGGCAACACGTTCACGCGGCTTCTTTACAAGCTCGCGACGGGTATCTCAATATACGACACGCAGACCGGTCTGCGCGGTTTTCCGATGTTCCTTCTGCCGGAGCTCATAAAGCTTGAGGGCGACAGATACGAATATGAGATGAATATGCTTCTCAAGCTTCACGACTGGGGCGTATCCCCGTATGAGGTGACGATAGCGACAATATATATAAACGATAACAAGGGCAGTCATTTCAACGCCATGCGCGACGGTCTGCGCATCGGCGCTCGCATACTCAAATATACAGCGGGAAGCATTTTATCCTTCCTTCTCGACTGGATAATCTTCATACTTCTGATGAAGCTCGCGTTTTCCGGCGCGGGAGAAAACATAAGATACGCGCTTTCGTTCGGTATCGCCCGCGTCGTATCGTCAGTTTTCAACTACACCTACAACAGACTCGCCGTGTTCGGCGGCAAAAACTACGAAAAGGGCGCGACGCTGAAATATTTCGCGCTCGTTATAACGGTGCTCGCACTCGGTATGCTCGTACAGCGGCTCACGGCTTATATACCCGGCGGAGATCTCGTCCACTCGGTGATAAAGCTTGCGTACGACGCCGTGATGTTCGTGGTCAACTATATAATCCAGCGTGATTTCGTATTTAAAATAAAGAAGAGAAAGACACAGTGAAATGATGGAAACACTTAAAAGCGGCATATTCTCTCTGCACGGCTTTTTCGTCGCCACGGCGATAATACTGATGATCCTTTACGCGTTTTACTATATGATGCGCAAAAACTACGATCACGTCATACTTATGTATATCACGCCGGCGGCGGTGTTCTTCGGTTTTGCCGGAGCGAGACTTATGTACGTCACGATCTGCGATCAGCTGTACGTTGACGCGGCGGACAAGTGGAGGTTTACGGACGGCGGCTACGCCTTGTTCGGCGCGGCGGCGGGCGTTATACTCACGGTCATCGTATTCTGGCTCATAACAAAAAGAAAGTTCAGACTTTTGCCCGTTTTCGACACGCTCTGCGCAGCGGCGCCCGCCGCGATAGCGCTGGGACGGCTCGGAAGCGTATTCTCGCAGGACTGCCTGGGCAGTTTTGTCGAAAAAGAAGGGCTGCGGTTTTTCCCGATAGCCATTTTCAAACAGGCGGACGGCGGTTATCACTACGCGGTGTTCTTTTACGAGGCGGTGTTCTGCGTAATACTGTTCTTCTTCATAAGATACGCGGATAAAACGATAGGACGCGCAGGCGTAAGTTCGTTTTTGTTCACCTCGCTTTACTGTTCCGCAAGGGCGTTCCTCGAGGGACTGCGCGAGGACAGTATGCGTCTCGGCTTCGTCCGCATAAATCAGGTGATCGCGATCCTTGCCGTTATAGGTCTGTTCGTATATATCTGCATAAGGCTCTTCAAAAGGACTAAATTCAAGTGGAAATACCTGATACTCTACGGAGCGTTCACCGCGGCGTTCGTCTGCGCGTTCTTCTCCGAATTCTATATGTATTCGGAATCCAGAGCGTGGAACACGGTACAGATACTGATTTGCTGTATAATCATGGCGGCGTCGTGCATAATCGCGGGCATAGAGTATTTAAGAAATACAAGCATAAAACAGGATAACAACGGTAAACAAACGGCAAAGAGCCGTAAAATAATATTACAGGGAAAAGAGAAATGAAAAACAGGATTACAAAGATCATAAGTATTTTACTTGTATGCCTTACGGTCGGTGCTATGGCGGCAAGCTGCGGCGGCGATCCTGTCACGACGGAAAATGAGACGACGGCAAAGGAAACGGCAGAGACGACGGCAAAGGAAACGGAAAAAGATACTTCCGACTCGGAAACCGAACCGGTAACGGATACCGTTACCGAAACGGAAACGGAACCTCAGACGGAAACCGAAAAGGAAACGGAGACTGAGCCCGAGACCGAAACGGAAACCGAAAAGGAAACGGAGACTGAACCCGAAACGGAAACGGAAACGGAAACAGAAACCGAGACCGAAACGTCGCATACGCACGCTTTCGGCGAATGGAAGGTCACAAAACAGCCCACCTGCACGGAAAAAGGCTCCGAGGAGCGCCGCTGTGAGGGCTGCAACGAAATAGAAATAAGAGATGTGGCGGCGACCGGTCACAAAGCCGTTACGGATAAAGCGGAGGCGGCGACCTGCACGAAGGACGGCAAGACCGAGGGCAGTCACTGCAGCGTCTGCGGCGCCGTTCTGAAAGCTCAGACGACTGTCAAGGCGAAGGGTCACACCTTCGGCGCCTGGGTCGTTACGAGAGAGGCGACGGAAACGAAGGACGGTATCGAAACGAGAACCTGCACCGTCTGCGGCGTAAATGAGACGAGAACGCTCAAATACACGGGAGAAAAGACTGCAAAGCCCGAGATCCTCGGTCTGACCATGACGGCGGGCGACAGAGTTCTCATATACGGCTCCGCAGAGCCCGGCTCGATCATCCGCACGGAGCTCGGCGGCAGTAAAATGGAAAACAAGAGCAAGGACAAATATTTCTACATAGAAATGGGAATAGGCAGTGTATCCGAGCTCAAGGTCACCGCGCAGGCGGGCGGCAAGGCGGAGAGCGACGTCGTAAAGACGACCGTGAACCCGTCGACGCTTCCGGGCGGCGGAAACGTTTGGGGCGGCAGGGATTCGAGACTTTTCTATATGCCCACGATCAACTTCCTTATCAGCAACAGAGCGGACAGCGGCGTGATGAACAGCCTGAACAGCCAGGTCGGCTATATAACGAACAAGACGATTAAGGATATACAGTCTCTCACGGGCAAAAAGACAAAGCTCATATACGTCGTCATACCCGACCCGGCGACGGCGTATTATCAGGAGCATTTCCCGTACGTACAGAATTCGGTACAGGATCCCTCCACCTCTTATATGGAGGCGTTTCTGACGGCGGTGAACGGCAAGAACAGCGACGTTTACGGCATCGACCTTATGCCCACGATGCGCGCGCACAAGGATGAGTTCATATATTTCAGCACGGACACGCATTATACGGAGCTCGGCGCTTACTACGCATACCTTGAAATAATGAAAACAGTCCGCAAGGACAATCCCGGCGTAAAGATACGCACGGTCGAAAACGGCGATTACACGGTGGAGTACAAGGACGTTCCGGGCGGCGATATGTGCGGTATGGCGGGTATCGGCATGAACGAGATAGTTCCGTTCTTTGTCGCAAACTTCTCCGATACCGGCTCGTATTACGTATCGAAGCGCAACGACGGCATCAAATCCGCGGGCTTCGGTCCCTCCAACTGGCAGAGGGATTCCTCAATAAATTCGAGCAACCCGACGGCATATTTCCTTGCCGACTCCTACGGCTGCTACATACTGCCATTCATAGGCGCCAACTTCTCCAAGGTCTGGACGAACGAGGGCGTTCTCTGGAATTACAGGCTTGACAGAAACATCTTACAGACAAACAAACCGGATTACGTAATACTTCTTATCTGCCAGAGAAACATCGGCGGCAACTTTATGGGCAACGTCATAAGCGAATTTTCAATGAGCCTGAGCTGATAAGCGACGGAAGGAAAATAATGAAAATAACAGTCAGAATAACCGCGGCGCTCCTTTTGATGTTCTTACTCGCCGCACAGTTTATCTCCTGCTCCGGACAGAGCGCGCCCGTGACGACGGAAACCGAAAAGGCGCCCGAAACGACGGCGGAACAAACGGAAGCCGGTACCGGGACCGAAGCGGAAACGGCGGCGGAGACAGAGGCTCCGACGGAAAAAACGGCGAAGCCGAAGATCCTGGGCACGACGATGCTTTCCGAAAACAAAGCGCTCATTTACGGCTCTACTGTCGAAGACGGCGCAATGATACGCACGATATTCAACGGCAAGGAGACGAAGAACAGAAGCAAGGGCAAATACTTCTATATAGAAGTGGACGTCGAATCGCCGGGCAAGGCCGCCGTATATGCGACGGAGGACGGCAAGCTTGAAAGCAATATGGTGAGAACGAATCTCAGCCCCGGCGAAGGCACGGGCCAGGTATGGGGCGGCAGGGATTCAAGGCTGTTTTATACGCCTACGCTTGAATTCCTCACGGGGAACAGAGCGGACGAAGCCGTTCAGACTACGATAGACCAGATGACCGGCTTTATCACGAACAAGACGATAAAGGATATACAGTCGCTCACGGGCAAGAAAACAAAGCTCATGTACGTCGTGATACCAGACCCCGCTACGGCGTACTGCCTTGAACATCTCCCGTACGTACAGGATTCGGTTCAGGATCCCTCCACCTCTCTTATGGAGGCCTTCATCAAAACGCTTGACGGAAAAAACGAGGACGTTTACGCGATAGACCTTATGCCGACGATGCGCGCGCATAAGGATGAATATATCTATTTCAGCACGGATACGCATTATACGGAGCTCGGCGCGTACTACGCATATCTTGAGATAATGAAGAGGGTAAAGAACGATTACCCTGAAACTAAGGTGCGCACGGTCGAGGACGGAGATTACAGCGTCGAATATCTCGACGTCGCGGGCGGCGATATGTGCGGTATGGCGGGACTCGGCATGAAAGAGATAGTTCCGTTCTTCATCGCGCAGTTCAAGGAGACGGGAACGTATTATCACTCAAAGAGAAACGACGGAATAAGATCCGCGGGCTTCGGACCGTCCGGCTGGAGAAGAGATTCCGAGATAAAATCAGACAACCCGACGGCGTATTTTTTAGGAGATTCATACGGCTGCTACATACTGCCGTTCATAGGAGCGAATTTCAGCAAGGTATGGACAAACGAGGGCGTTTTGTGGAATTATACTCTCGACAGGGATATACTTTCGGAGAATCAGCCCGATTACGTTATATTGCTTATTTGCCAGCGAAATATCGACGGCAACTTTTTGGGCAACGTTATAAGCCAATTCTCGATGAGTCTTGGATGATCAATAAACGGAAGGTAATATATGAAAAAGATCAATAAAATCATCGCGCTGATACTCGTTTGTATAACCGCGCTTGTTCCTCTCGCCGCCTGTACGGGCGACACGGTCACAACGGACGCCGTGACCACGGCGCCGCAGACCGACGCCGTTACGACCGGAGTGACGACGGAAGATGAAAAAACCGAAACCGAAACGGTGCCCGTAACTGAAACGGAAACCGAAACGGAGACGGAAACGGAGACCGAGACCGAGGCGCCGAAAGAGAAGACGGCGCCCGTTGAAAACATACTTTTCTGGACGTTTGACGACGGATTTGCCGGCAAGGTCATAGGCGTTTACTGTGAGACGGAGCCCGGCGCTCTCGTCACCCTGCGCGACCTTTCGGGCGCGGTCGTTTTGAGCGAGCACGCGCTTGACAGATATTTCTACGGCAGATTCATACCGCCGGACGATCAGCCCACGCATACGGTGTATTTCTACGCGCAGGCGGAAGGAAAAGCGACGTCAGATCCGAGCCGCCCCGTAACGCTCAAATACAGCGAAGCGGTCGGTTCAAATGCGATGATAGCGCACGACAGCCACGTATTCCTGAACTGGTACAGAGATTTCTATAACGGCAACGCTCAGATACAGGGAAGCACGCCGGAGGAGCAGAGGGCGTATATGGAGAACGTAAAGAACTTCATGCACGCTCAGCTTGACAAGATAAGAGAAGCCACGGGCAAAAAGACAAAGGTCATAATCTGCATCTGCACAAATCCCGCCACCATCTATCCCGAGGTACAGTACAAGGAGGAGGAAGGCGGCTGGGGATATTACGAGCAGCCGACGTCCACCACGCAGATGGCTGAATTTATGAAGGACGACGACGATATATACGTGCTCGATCTGCGTCCGCTGCTACAGAGAAACAAGGACAGACTTCTGTTTATGCAGGCTGACTCTCACTGGACGATGATAGCGGCGTATTACGGCTATTATCTCGCGGCGCAGAAGGTGCAGAAGGATTTCCCGAAAACAAAGATGTATAACATAGACCGGGATTTCGATATAGACATAGGACCTACGGGCGGAGACCTGCTCAACTTCATGGGCTGTGCCGGTACAGGCGTAAAGGCGGCGACCGCAACGGTTTTCTGGAAATCAAATTCAATGCAGGCTCCGAAAGACGCGCCTACGGCTTACGTTATGGGCGACTCGTATTACGGCGCGATAAAGGATTATCTTGAGCTTATGTTCAGCGAGGTTTATCTTAACAATCCCGCTTCAAACCCGCCTTTGTACGATTACACGCTTGAGGATCTGCAGACAAGACAGCCGGATTATCTCTTCTACGTCTGGACGGAGAGAAACATAGACCCGACGCTTGCCATGTTCATCGGCGCGGTCAACGCGGCGAACATAAAGTGATCCGGGACGGCCTGGCAGATATTTTCAGAATACTTATTATACGGCAGTAAAATGAAAAAAGTTCTTTTCGGTATAGACAGTACGGACAGCCTGCCCCTTCTCAAGGAGGGGCGGCTCGGACTTATAACAAATCCGTCCGGCATCACGTCGGATATCGTTCAGTCGTACGAGCTTCTGCACGGTAAATACAACCTGTCCGCTCTTTTTTCGGCGGAGCACGGCATTTACGGCGCGGCTCAGGCCGGGGCGAGATTCACGGAGACGGAGACGGAAACAAGAACGGGCACTCCAGTTTACAGTCTTTATAACGGCATAACCGCGCCCACGGACGAAATGATGTCAAAGACGGATATCCTCTGCTTTGATATGCAGGACGTCGGAGCAAGGTTTTATACGTATTTATACACCATGACGCGCAGTATGAAAGCCGCGGCAAAGCACGGCAAACCCTTCGTCGTGTTCGACAGGCCGAATCCGATAGGACTGACGTCGGTAGAGGGCGAGATACTCGATGAGAATAACGCCAGCTTCATAGGCGAATACGCCGTTCCGCACCGCTACGGGTTGACGATCGGAGAATTTGCAAGATACATAAATGAAGAGAAGCAGATAGGAGCGGAGCTTTACGTCGTGCCGTGCAAAGGCTTGACGCGCGATATGTACTACTCCGACACGGATCTGCCCTTCGTCGCGCCGTCTCCGAATATGCCGACCCCCGCGACGGCTCTCGTTTATCCCGGCACCTGCATTTTCGAGGGCGTAAGAAACGTGAGCGAGGGCAGAGGGACGACACAGCCGTTTGAATTCGTCGGCGCTCCGTTTATAGACGAGATAAAGCTCTCCGATCATATGAACAGCCTCGGCTTCGAGGGCGTAAAAGCGCGCGCGGTCCGCTTCTGTCCCACCTTCTCAAAGCACGCGGGAGAGGTCTGCCGCGGCATTCAGATACACGTTACGGACAAAAGAAGCTTCACGCCCGTCAAATACGGCTGCTGTCTTTTCAGATATTTATACGAAAATTACGAGCTTGACGTAAACGAAAGCACGATAAAAAAGAATTTCGGCACCTCCCGCATACTCGAAACAAACGATATTGACGGACTTTTTTCGGACTGCGCTCAAAAGTGTCTGGAATTCAAAAAAAGCACGGAAAAATACCGGTTATACTGATATGATATATAAGGAAAAGAAAGTATTATTGAGAAACGGAAAAACGGTCGTATTGAAAAGCCCGTCCGAGGACGACTGGCAGGCGATGATAGATTACATAAAATGCGTGTCGGCGGAAACGCCGTATATCCTGCGCACGCCCGAGGAGTGCAAGGACACGGAAGAGTCCGAAAAAGCGTTCATAAGGCGTTATAACGAGAGCGAGCTTGAATGTATGATAGCCGTTTTTGACGGTGAAACCGTCGTCGGCAACTGCAATCTGAACGTAAAGAACAGAAAAAAGGTACGCCACAGAGCCGAGCTCGGAATAGGCCTCTGCAAAAGTCATTACCGTCTTGGCATCGGAACGACGCTTATAACGGAGCTGTCGATAATAGCGAGAAACGAGGGCTGCACTCAGTTCGAGCTTCAGTACGTTGACGGAAATTACCGCGCAAAAGGTTTATATGAAAAGTGCGGCTTCGTCGAGGTCGGCCGTATGCCCTGCGGCGTCAGATTTGATGACGGAACGTACGCGGACGACGTAAATATGAGAAAAATTTTATAGGGGGAATATAAAAATGATCAAAAAAGGTTTTTTGGCAAACGGAGAAATGCTCGGCTGGGAGCCGGAAAAACTCATGTCCTTCATCAAAGAGACGGGCTATGACGCGGTGGAGCTGATCGGCGACGTCATTTTCGCGGGTGGTAAGGACGGAGCGGATTTCAGAGCCGCCGCCGACAAATACGGCGTCGTCATTTCCGAAATACTCGCACAGCACGATTACGTTTTAAAGGATGAAAACGAAAGAAAAAACAGTATAGATACGACGATAGAGCATATAAAAAGATCCGCGGATATGGGCGTGAACGTGGTGAATCTGTTCACAGGCCCCGTGCCGTGGCTTGAATTTCCGCTCAAGGTCGGCGTCAACGTCTCGATGACGGACGCCTGGAATTACGTTTTCGGCGCGTTTGACAGGATACTTCCCGTCGCCGAAAAAGAGGGCGTGAAATTAGCGGTCGAAAATGTATGGGGAATGCTTGCACACGACCTTTATACGAACAAGTATCTTATAGATCATTATGATTCCGAAAATCTCGGCGTGAACCTCGACCCGTCGCACGATATGCTTTACGGCAACAACGACGAGCCGTTCATCGTAAAGAGCTGGGGCAAAAAGATCTTCCACGTCCACGTAAAAGACGCCGTCGGCGTAGCGGAGGGCGGCAAATTCGTGTTCCCGCTTCTCGGAGAGGGAAACGTTGATTTCCCCGCGTTCTTCCGTGCGTTAAACGAAATTGGCTACGACGGATGCGCAAGCGTTGAGTTTGAAAGCTGGGCGTACAGACGCAATATCCTCGGCAATTCTCACGCCGCGGCGGCGAAGATGTGCCTCGACGCTCTTAAATCGTTTATGTAAAATAAAACAAAAAAAGCGGTATTCGGAAAATGAATACCGTTTTTTTGTTTTCGGATCACTGAATATCCTCTTTGGTCTTGGCAGCCTTGCCCACTCTGTCGCGCAGATAGTAGAGCTTTGCGCGTCTGACCTTACCGCGGCGGATGGTCTCGACCTTCTCCACGTTCGGAGAATGGATCGGGAACGTCTTTTCCACGCCTACGCCGTAGCTTATTCTTCTGACGGTGAACGTCTCGGAAATACCGCCGCCGCGCTTTGCGATAACGGTTCCCTCAAAGATCTGTATTCTCGACTTAGAACCTTCAACTATCCTGTTGTGGACGCGAACGGTGTCGCCGACCTTGACCTGGGGGATTTCCTTTTTAAGCTGCTCTTCGGTAAAAGCCTTGATTATATCCATTTCGGCTTCCTCCTTTTATTGGTCATTCGGACGTTCATGCGCAGCGCAGCGGACCGTCCTGCAGCCGCGTTTTTGCACACGGCTTGATTAATATACCACAAAAAACCGGTTTTGTCAATAGAAAATAATAAAATTTACAAATGAAATTTATAAAAAATAAGCGCGCCGGGCGGTGGGGGGGACGCCGGCGCGCGCGGCTGAAGCCGCATTGCATTTCTGAATTCTTAATCATTCTGAATTATACTAAATCGTTTTAATAAACTTCTCTATCCGCTCAAGCGCCTCCGATATGTGCTTGACCGAATATGCGTACGAGATACGCGCGAAGCCCTCGCCGCCCTCACCGAACGCGTTGCCGGGGACTATCGCGACCTTGCCCTCGTTCATCAAGCGTTCGCAGAACTGCTCGCTTGACAGTCCGAACGCCGATACGTACGGAAAAACGTAGAACGCGCCCTTCGGCTCGAAGCAGGGAAGACCTATGCGGTTCAGCTCCTCGACTATGTACTTTCTTCTCCTGTCGTATTCCGCGCGCATCATATCAATATCCGCGTCGCCGTTTTTCAGCGCTTCCACCGCGGCAAGCTGGCTCGTCGTCGGCGCGCACATTATGGCGTACTGGTGTATTTTCAGCATCTGCTTCGTTATCTGTTCGGGCGCACAGACAAAGCCGAGACGCCAGCCCGTCATCGCGTACGCTTTGGAAAAGCCGTTCACGAGAATCGTGCGCTCCTTCATACCGGGAAGCGACGCTATCGACGTGTGCCTTTGCCCGTACGTCAGCTCTGAATATATCTCGTCTGACAGTACGGCTATATCCGTATCCTCGAGTGCTTTGCATATCGGCAAAAGCTCCTCTTTTGTGAGCACCGCGCCCGTAGGATTGTTCGGGTACGGAAGCACGAGAAGCTTCGTCCTCGGCGTTATCGCCGCTTCGACCTGCTCAGCCGTCAGCTTGAAATCGTTTTCGGGGAGAGTTTTTATCGGCACGGGCACGCCGCCGCAAAGCCGCGTTATAGGCTCGTAGCAGACGAAGGACGGCTCGGGTATAAGCACCTCGTCGCCCGGCTCCGTTACGGCGCGTATCGCAAGATCTATCGCCTCCGACCCGCCGACCGTCACCGTGATCTCCTTAAGCGGATCGTACGTAAGCCCGAAGCGGCGTTTCATATAGCTTGAGATCTCGTTCCGGAGCGGTACCGTGCCCGCGTTTGAGGTGTAGTACGTATAACCACGCTCAAGCGAGATTATGCCCGTTTCGCGCACGTGCCACGGCGTTGCGAAATCGGGCTGACCGACCGTCAGCGATATTATATCGTCCCTGCCGTTCAGAAGATCAAAGAATTTTCTTATTCCCGACGGCTTTATACCGATAACGGTCTTTGACAATAGCTTATCATAATCCATCTGACAGCTCGCTCCTGAGATCAACGCTTCCGCGCTTCATTATAATACCTTTATCTTTATATTTGCGCAGAACGAAATGAGTCGCCGTGGATATAACGCTCTCCATCGTCGCAAGCTTCTCCGCGACGAACAGCGCGACCTCGCGCATCGTCTTGCCCTCGATCACCACGCAGAGATCGAAGCCGCCCGACATAAGGTAAAGGCTCTGCACCTCGGGATAATTGTATATCCTCTCCGCGACGCGGTCAAAGCCGAGCTCTCTCTGCGGCGTTACCTTTAATTCTATAAGCGCCGTCACGTATTCTCTGTCCGTCTTTTCCCAGTCTATCAAAGCGTTGTAGCCCGCTATCGTTCCGTCCTTTTCATATCCGTCTATCATCGCCTTTATATCGCCCGTGTCCTTGTCAAGCATTGCGGCAAGCATATCGGGCGTCAGTTTGGCGTCGTTTTCAAGCAGTTTTAAAAGCTCGTTCATTTTATTTCTCCTTTATATACCTTATTTATCAATTCATAAGCCCGGTCGAAGCCCGAAGCGACGTGATCCGTAAAATGCGCGTCCGATCCGAGCCTTATTTTTTTGCCGCCGAGAGATCTGTATTTCAAAAGCAGATATTCCTCCGGAAGCTCGGTTTTCTTTCTTACGTAAACGCTGTTAAGCTCATACGTTTTGCCGTGTGAAATAATGCTTTTCATAATTTCCGTTATCTTTTCGTCCCAGCGCGTTATATCAATATCTATCCCCGCGGCTTTAATGTAGCGTACGGGATACGTGAGGTGGGCGCACTGATCGACGAAGGGCGCGTACGTCATCTGCAGGTATTCGTCAAAATACTTGTCTAACATATAAAGGATCTCTTTATACGTGACCTTTGAAAAATCCATGTAATACGGGTCCTGCTCGCCCTTTGTGTTGTGGACGGAGCCGATTATGTAATCGAAATTGCCCTCGGCGGCGGCTTCCTTTGCGTATTCGGGGTAATGCGTTATCTGCCCGAACTCCGCGCCGATATATACGTCAAGCCTGCCCTTGTAAAGCTTTCGCGCTTCCTCGCACTGCTTTCTGCACGCGGCGCGGTCAAGCGGCGGGAAATTGTGCTCCACCTCGGAGTTTATCTCAACGTGGTCGGTGAAGATAATGGCGTCAAGCCCTTTTTCGCACGCCTTTTCGCACATACGCTCCGGGCTGTTGTGATTTTCCGACGCGTCAAAGGAAAAATAAGTGTGCGTGTGCGTGTCTATCTTATTTAATGCATATTTTTTCATACAATCTACCGTTGAAAAATTCATAATAAGCGTATAAAATATAGGATCATGGGGGTTTTTGATATGATCAGTTCGGTTTTATTTGATATGGACGGCGTTTTGGTCAACTCGGAGGAGCTTACGTACGTCGCCGCCGTTGAAATGCTTAAGGAGAGGGGAGCCGACGCGACGCCGGAGGATTTCAGACCGTTTATCGGAGCGGGCGACGTGGCGTATTTCAGCGGAGCCGCGGGAAAACACGGATTGAAATACGACAGAAGTATGTCCGATATAACGTATAAAAAATACGAAAAGCTCGTACAAGAACACGATATAGCGTATAAGAATACGGTGAAAACCGTGCTTGAGCTCAGGGCGGCGGGGTTGAAGCTCGCCGTATGCACAAGCTCCGACCTTGTCAAGATGAATATAAATTTAGCCGCAATAGGCTTGAAGGATAAGTTTGACGCCCTGATAAACGGCAGGGATATCAAAAACAATAAGCCGGCGCCGGATATTTATCTCAAGGGAGCGGAAACGCTCGGCGTCAGCCCGTCTGAATGTCTTGTCGTGGAGGACGCGGAAAACGGGATACTCGCCGCAAAAGCCGCCGGAATGCATAACGTCGCGCTGACGACCACGTTCACGCGCGAGGAGCTCGCCTCCACCGTCTCCCCGGAATATATCTGTAATGATATATATGAAATAATCGACCTTATCCGTAAGTATAACACAAACAACAGATAAAATCAATATTTAATTAAAAATTTTTTATATTTTCTCCTCTTAACCTTCCCCGGTTGGGGAAGGGGGACCGCGGCCGGGGTTCCCCGACGCGAACTTGAGAGCGTTGGGGGTTCGCGGCTTACGGTGGATGAGGCGAACGGGGACAGCAAATATATCCCCGAAGAAGCGGGAGCGGAGACCGCTCCCCTACAATGGCTCGCGCGACATTCTTCGTACAGATAACCTTCCCCTGTAGGGAAAGGGGGACCGCGGCCGGGGTTCCCCGACGCGAACTTGAGAGCGTTGGGGGTTCGCGGCGTGCGGTGGATGAGGCGAACGGAGACATCCGAAACGGAAGGAGTTTCCCCGAAAAAAATCGATTTTATCTTGACAAACCGCGTTATTTATGTTATTATCACTATCAGCAGCCGGAATTATCCGACTGTTAGAGCATTTGCCTCGGCAAATGTTCGGGAGTACACCAGTACGGCGGCGGTTTTGCTTCACCTCTTCTGAGGGAGGCAGTCCTTATAATGATGATTCGCCTCCCAATCTGTTAAGACGGGAGGTGATACATATGATTTCATGGGTAGAGCTTATAGCTCTGTTGTCCCTGATTGTATTGATCGTCGATCTCGTTGTTTCTGTTTACAACGGGAATAAAAAGAACTAACCGCCTCGCTTCCAAACTGTAGGCGGTTAGTCCAAATACATCTTTGAAGCAAACCGTTGCCGGTGTGCTCTTTTTACATTATTATTATACCACGTTTTACCGTATTTGTCAATACCTTTTTTGCTTTTTATTACGATGATAAACCTTCCCCCGTTGGGGAAGGTGTCACGAAGTGACGGATGAGGCGCACGAAATCTCTGCTTCCTCTTAACCTTCCCCTGTTGGGGAAGGTGTCACGAAGTGACGGATGAGGCGAATAAAGTCTGTACATAACAAATAATTTTCGCACCGTTTTTCGTAGGGGAGGGGTCTCCCCCTCCCGCGTATGAGAGAATGACGGGGAGCGGGTCGACGGTTTTTAGTTTGCGGTAGTGGTGTTCGCCTCATCCACCGTGCAAAGCACGGTCCCCCTTCCCCAATAGGGGAAGGTATAGGCTGCGGTCCCTCAAAGAGGGCGCCTCAAAACCTTCCCCAACCGTGGAAAGCTTTACGCCCGGGACGGAAGGAGTTTCAAACGTGTATTTTTTCTAAAAAATAAAAAAAATGTTAAAAATAAAAAAAGTACTTGACAAATCAAAAAAATTATGATATACTTCTCGCGTAATGCAGATAATCTTTGGCAGGGAAAGCAGTACATAGCTATTATGCAACGCAGCACCTAACGGGAGCGTCTGTCAAAAATTAAAAATATTTTCCGAAGGAGAAAAAACAAATGAGAAAAATGCTCAACAAAAAAGGCTTTACTTTAGCCGAACTTCTTATCGTTGTTGCTATCATAGCCGTTCTCGTTGCTATAGCAATACCCGTATTCACGACCCAGCTCGAGAGATCCAGAGAAGCTACGGACCTTTCCAACATCCGTGCTGCTTATGCAGAAGCAGTTGCTGACTACCTTGCTAACGGAGCAAGTGCTGCAAAAACTGCAACAGTTTCCAACATTCAGCAGACCGTTGATGGTTGGTCCATTGAAGATGCTAAACTTTATACTCGTGTAAATGGAACTGAAACACCGGTTGATCTTCCTGCAACTGGTATTGTAAAAGGAAAGACCGTTACTGTTACTGTTAGTGCGAGCGGTGCTGTTTCTATAAGCGTTTCCGGCTGATAAAAGTTATATAGGTTAGATTAATATAATAGCGCCCTTCTCAATAAGGGCGCTATTTCTTTAAAAATCATGTTCCGTCCTTGACGGAACATCGCATTCGGCGCCGAGGGGGGTGGCGCCCGAATGCGCTTTGCGCGGCGTCTTGCAAAAGGAGCCTTATTAAATACAGGAGAAAAATATGGACGGAATAACAGAAATAAAACAAACAAAATCCGAAAAGTATGTTAAAGGGTTCACCTCAAACGCTGACAGAATAGCACTTATAATACTTATCCTTTGGTGCGCTCTGCCGGTGTTTATGACCGTTTACCACCTTATCACGGGAGTGGTCGGCGCGTTTCCTACGGAACTGCCGGAGGGGATGGCGCTTGGCAATATCGTATATAACAAGGCGCTCGATACTTATTATACCGCGTTCTGCGTCGTCGGCGGCATAACGCTTTTTTACGGTGTTCTCTGCATTTTACTCTGCGTACCGCGAATATTTGACAAAAACAGCTTTAAGCATAATATCTGGTTTTATCTTCTCGCCGCGCTTCTTTTTTGGGCTGTTATATCCACGTTCGTCTCGGATGATTTTGAATTTGCGTTTATCGGCGGCAATTATATGCATAACGGCCTTTTAAGCTATTTCTTTTACGCGGGCGTGTTTCTGTGCGCGTCCATGATAAAAAAAGAGAAGCACCGCCGTATACTTTTCTATGTGTTCTGCGGTGTTCTTTCGTGGCTGTGCGCGATTTCGCTTTTGCGTGAAACGGGAATATATTTTCTTGAATACTGCTTCCCGACGCGCCATTCCGCCGTTTTCAACAACTCAAATCATTTCGGTTACGTGCTCTGCATAGGCGTCGCCGCGGCGGCGGGGATGTTCCTTTTCGGGGTTCCGCATGAGCCTGAGATGGCTCGCAAAAGCGGGACGGAAGGAGTTACCGACGACCGTTCGTCTCTTGAATCCGAGTTTGCGGCAGCGTCGTTCGCCTCATCCACCGCAAGCGGTCCCCCTTCCCCAACCGGGGAAGGTTATGGGGAAGCAGAGATTTCGTTCGCCTCATCCACCTGCCGCGAACCCCCAACGCTCTCAAGTTCGCGTCGGGGAACCCCGGCCGCGGTCCCCCCTTCCCCAACGGGGGAAGGTACTCCCTCAGTCGCCTCCGGCGACAGCTCCCCCGAAGGAGGAGCCTCCCTCATTGAGGGAGGTGGCTCGGCATTAGCCGAGACGGAAGGAGTAAACGGGAGCGGAGACCGCTCCCCTACAACGGTTTGCGCGTCTTTCACCGTAGGGGAGGGGTCACCCCTCCCGAATTCAGAATTCAGAATTCAGAGTTCAGAATCAAACCGCAGCGCGGAACAGATTTCAGCTTTATCTTACTCAAAAAGAGCGCTTATAAATAAGATCGTCAGCCTTTGTTTCCTCACGCTTTTCACCGTCACGCTTCTCATAAACAACACGTTCGGCGCGTTCATAGGCGCATCGTTCGGTATCGCCGCCGCGTACGTTTTCTACTTCGTGCGGCGCGGCAAGGTCAGATGGTACGTATTTCTGCCCGTTGTTATATTCATAGCTCTGACGGTCCTGAACTCGGTCAAAATAATACCGTCCGCCACCCCGATCATTTCCGACGTTACGAAAACGGCGGAGGACGTGCAGAAGATAGTGGCAAACGACCCCGACGCGGGCAGAGCGGGCAGCAGCAGATGGACATTGTGGAAAACAACGTTTGAAAGAATCCTGCAGCGCCCGATATTCGGCTTCGGACCGGAGGGATTTGTAGGGGAATACAAGCTCACTTCGGCGGGTACTACGACACATAACGAATATCTGCAAATGGCGGGATATTTAGGCATTCCGGCGCTTCTGCTTTATCTTGCGGCGCTCGTAACGCTTGCGGTAAAGCAGTGGAAACGGCTGAAACGTCTCGATCCGCTTGTGGTCGTTTTTGCGGGCGGCACCGTCGCGTATCTTGTTTCCGCTTTTGTCGGCAATCCCGTTTTCAACACCGCGCCGTTTTTCTGGATGTTCTTAGGGCTTACGTCGTGCGGGGACGAGCCTCCGCTGCTTTCGCTTGAGGACGCGGCAGTTTCCGAGCGTCTGTTTGCCAAGACGGAGAAAAAGAGCGCCGTCAAAAAAATACTGCCCATCGCCGCCGTCGGCGTGATCCTGATTGTCGGCGTTACGGTATTCTATAATTATAAAATAGAAAATTCAAACGAAAAAGCGGATCTACAGTCTATGTATATGGCTGAGAACGTTGCAAAACTGAATTATCTCAAAAAACAGCCGGAGGGAACGGAAAGCTTCTGGTTTGACTGCTTTGGTCTTGCTCTCGTTCCGACGGATGAAAAAATGCCCGCGCCTTACGGTCTCGGCGAGAGCCGCAAGGGCAAAGGGACAGCCGCTTTCGTCGCCGAAACGGGCAAGGAATACGAATACGACGAGGGTATTGATTACAGAAATAAAATAATCCGCGTTGACGTTAAAACGGATGATAACGGAGAGTTGTCCGTTTCTGTCGCCTGGGTGGAACATAAGGAATGATTTCAGGGAGTTAATTCCCTCGGGGGAGGGCGCCTCAAAACGTTCCACAATGGGGGAAGGTTAAGAGGAAGCACGGTTGAAGGATTACCTTCCCCGGTTGGGGAAGGTGTCACGAAGTGACGGATGAGGCGAATAAAACCGGCACAAAACAAATAATTTTCGCACCGTTTTTCGTAGGGGAGGGGTCTCCCCTTCCCGCGTATGAGAGAATGACGGGGAGCGGGTCGACGGTTTTTAGTTTGCGGCAGTGGTGTTCGCCTCATCCACCGTGCAAAGCACGGTCCCCCTTTCCCAATAGGGGAAGGTTACTCCCTCAGTCAGCTCCGCTTACAGCTCCCCCGGAGGAGGAGCCTCAAAACTATCCCCAACGGGGGAAGGTTAAGAGGAAGCGGTAATGTCGTTCGCCTCATCCACCGCAAGCGGTCCCCCTTCCCCAACAGGGGAAGGTATAGGGTGCGGTCCCCCTTTCCCAATGGGGGAAGGTTAAGAGGAAGCACGGTTGAAGGATTACCTTCCCCGGTTGGGGAAGGTGTCACGAAGTGACGGATGAGGCGAATAAAACCGGCACAAAACAAATAGGTTTCGCACCGTTTTTCGTAGGGGAGGGGTCTCCCCCTCCCGCGTATGAGAGAATGATGTGGATCGGGTCGACGGTTTTTAGTTTGCAGTAGTGGTGTTCGCCTCATCCACCGTGCAAAGCACGGTCCCCCTTCCCCAATAGGGGAAGGTATAGGGCGCGGTCCCCCTTCCCCAATAGGGGAAGGTTAAGATGAAGCGGCAACGTCGTTCGCCTCATCCACCGTGCAAAGCACGGTCCCCCTTCCCCAATGGGGGAAGGTATAGGGCGCGGTCCCCCTTCCCCAATGGGGGAAGGTTAAGAGGAAGCGGAGATTTCGTTCGCCTCATCCACCGCAAGCGGTCCCCCTTCCCCAACAGGGGAAGGTATAGGGCGCGCTCCCTCAAGGAGGGAGCCTTTTTTATTTAAAAGTTAACCGTATATCCATATATCTTTTCATTACTTATGTTATAATAAATCCGTAAAAAATCTGTTCCGGAGGACGGGGAAATGGTTCTTAAAACAGTCAGCTTCAACATAAGATTCGGGGACGACGCGGGCGGTCATTCCGTAGCGGAGCGCGCCCCGAGACTCAGCCGCGCGATCTCTGACCGCGCCCCCGATCTGATAGGCATCCAGGAATACACGCCCGTATGGGAGGATCATTTCAAGCGTCTGTTCCTTCCCGGATATGAAATGTTCAACAAATACAGAGCGACGAGCGGCTGGATAGAAGGCGGTCCCGTTTTATGGCGGCGCGGCGCGTTTGAGCTTCTTGACAGAGGGTATTTCTGGTATTCCGACACGCCGGATACGGAGTCCGGCGGCTGGGACGTTTACGGTCACAATCGCATCTGCGTTTACGTCAGATTGAAGCATACCGGAAGCGGCGCGGAATTCGTTTTCATGAACACGCATTTCGGCTTCGGCGAGGAAAATCAAATCAAAAGCGCGGAGCTTATAAAAAGCCGCGTAAAGGCATTTTCCGACCTTCCCTGTTTCATAACGGGCGATTTCAACGCCGCGCCCGATTCAAAGGCGTACGCCGTTATGACGTCGTTTATGACGGACGCAAACGGATCCGACCTTACAAGCGTCACGTACCACGGCTACGACCCGACCTCGCCCGACTGCTCCCATATAGATTACTGCTTTGTAAACGGTAAAGTCACGCCGCTTAAGGCGCAGATAATAACGGATTCTTACAACGGCAAATTCCCGTCCGACCATTACGGACTTTATACGGAGCTTAAAATTTAAGGGGGATCGAGAAATGAACAAGCGCGTATATGAGGCTCTGAACGGACTTGAAGACAATTATATGCTTCCGTTTTACTGGCAGCACGGAGATCACCGTGAAAAAATACCGGAGCAGGTGGAGCGCATTTATCAAAGCGGCTGCCGCTCTTTATGCGTTGAATCGCGCCCGCACAAGGATTTTTGCGGTCCTTCGTGGTGGGCTGATATGGACGTCATAATTTCCGAATGTGAAAAGCGCAATATGACCGTGTGGATCCTCGACGACGACCATTTCCCGACGGGACACGCAAACGGCGCCGTTAAGAAAAACCCGGAAATGCGCAGATGGATGCTTTACGAGCGCCATATCGACGTCGCGGGTCCGCTTGACGACGCGCTGATCATAATGGAGGACACGAACGATGATCATATCCTTCTCGGCTCCTTCGTCTATCAACGCACGGACACGGGCGAGGGCATAAAACCGGAGCCTGCCGACGTGACCGGCAAAATAAAGGACGGATTTCTTCATCTTACCGTAGGCGACGGCGTTTACCGCGTTTTCTCGTTTTACAAATCGCGCCGCGGCGTATCGAACGGCGAATACGTTGATATGCTCCGTCCCGAGGCGGTGCGTCTTCTGATCGACGCGGTGTACGAGCCGCATTACAAAAGATATAAAGAGCATTTCGGCAAGACCGTCGCGGGCTTTTTCTCGGACGAGCCGTTCCTCGGCAATACGTGGTCCGGTCCTCACAGTATCGACCTCGGTATGTACGATCATACCGTAGGTATGCCGGGGCTCGCTTTGCCGTTCAACGAGAAGATCATCTTTATGATGAAAGAAGCACTCGGCTTCGATCCGCTCCCGTATTTTCCCGCGCTGTGGTTCGATATGGGATGCGTGACGGGCGACGTCCGCCACGCGTATATGGACGCGGTGACAAAGCTTTACCGCGACTGCTTTACAAGACAGCTGGGCGACTGGTGCGAGGCGCATGGCGTGGAATACATAGGTCATATTATCGAGGATATGAACGCGCACGCGCGTCTCGGCTGCAGCGGCGGCCATTATTTCCGCTCGCTTGACGGTCAGCATATGAGCGGCATAGATATAGTGCTTCATCAGATAATCCCGGGACTTTCCGGTCATATCCACACGTCGAGCACATTCGGAAACAATGCGGACCCCGCGTTTTTCGACTACGTTTTGGCTAAGCTCGCGTCGTCGTTTGCGCATATAGGCACGCAGTTGAAGGGACGCGCGATGTGCGAGGTCTTCGGCGCGTACGGCTGGGCTGAGGGCGCGCCGTGTATGAAATGGCTGCTCGATCATCTGCTTGTCAGAGGCGTCAACCATTTTGTTCCGCACGCGTTTTCTCCCGCGTTCCCGGACCCGGACTGCCCGCCGCATTTCGGCGCGGATGGCGTGGATCCGCAGTTCGAGGGCTTTACCAAGCTTATGAATTACGGCAACCGCGTATCTCATATCCTGTCCTCCGGCACGCTCGTGACGGACGCGGCGGTGCTTTACCACGCGGACGCGGAATGGTACAACGGCGAGGATAACTGCATGATGACGCAGGTCCCCGCAAAAATGCTGTATGATAATCATATCGACTTCGATATCCTCCCCGCCGACTGCATAACCGACGGCGGCGGAAGCCGCGTATTTAACGCGGAGGTGAAAGACGGCGTTCTTACGGTCGGAGAGCAGAGATATAAACGCTTAATCGTCCCCGCGGCGAAAAAACTGCCGGGGTCGCTTGAGCGCGCGCTTGATGAGCTTGAAAGAGACGGTCTGCGCGTTATCAGAATGACGGACAAAACGACCGCGGCTGAGCTTTTATCGGAGTTTGACGGTCGTTTTGAGCGCGATATAAGGATCCGAGACGAATATCCGCTTCTGCGCTGCGCGCATTATACGGCGGATGACAGCGAAATATATATGTTCGTAAACGAGAGCGTGAGCAAAGCGGTAAAAACGACCGCGGCACTGGGCGCGGTAAAGGATTTGACCGCGGGCGTCGTGCTCGATATGCTGAACGACACAGCGTATATGGTCGATATAAAGGACGGAAAGCTTGATTTAGAGCTGTCGCCGTATCAGTCCGTTATCGCCGTGTTTGACCGCGGCGGATGCGATTACGGCGTGACGCAAAAGAAGAGAAGAGCGGTAAAAGAAAAAGCCGACCTCTGCTTTAAAATGGAGACCGCGCCTTATACGGATATGAAAAACTATACGGTGTTTGAAGAAAACGCGCCGTCCGACAACCTGCCGAATATCACGTCAGCCGAAAACGACCCCGCTTTTTCCGGCAGGATACGGTATACGTGCAGATTTGAAAAACCCGATAACGCGTGCGGCATTGATTTGGGAGCGGTCGGACAGACGTCGCATCTGTATTTGAACGGCGCCGACCTCGGCGTCCGCGTCTGCCCGCCGTACAGCTACGATCTGTCGGGAGCGTTAAAAGACGGCGAAAACGAGATGACGATAGAGGTGTCAAACACGCTTGCAAACGCTGTGCGCGACGGATTTTCCGCGTTTCTTCCTATACCCGCATCGGGAGTGCAGGGTCCTGTGACGTGGCTTAAGGAGGAAAAATGAAAGGTAAAATCCCCGATATAAACAGTCTTGAACGCGGACAGATAAGCAGTCTTGCTTTAATGAAGCTTGTTTTATCCGGCAAATTCCTTGAAATCAGATCGGAAAAGCGGAGAAAAAAGAAGCTCTGCGAATACGCTGAAACGCTGACCGGTCTGTACGATAAAAACAACGCAGAGCTTTCTGAGCTTTTTTCAAGCGGCGACTTTGACGCGATCTTTGAATTTCTTTCAGCCTGCGAGAAAAACGAGGAGGAATATAACAGAACTCTGTTTTCGGAAAGTCTTCCGGGCGTGCCTGAGGATAAAAAGCGCGATTTGGGTTTGATCACGTCCGTGATATATGAGAGCGTGTTTTTAACCGTAAAAGATGACGGTTTGCGGATCATAGTCTACTGTAACTCCTTTTTGCTTTGCTATAGACTTACAACGCATGACGCGCCCGAAAAAGAGGTCGGCAGGATACGGTTTTCAAACTGGAGAGCGCCTGTCTCATACGATAATGAAAGCGGGTTTTACTGTATTTCATACTTTTATTCCGACGGGGACGAAGACGGGGACAGGCAGACAAATCTTGTCTTTTCAGATTTTGAACTTGATATAATCCCCGTAAACGCACTTGAATGTATCCCGCCGGATTTCCGCATTTACGGCGCGTACGGATATCTTTCCGTCGCGGCTGAGTATATTTTAAGAAAAAAAACGCTTGATTCTGATATAATAAACGAGCGTGAAACCGGGTTATTTCCGCTCTTATCGGAGTTAGCAGACCTGATACGCGGAGAGCGGAAACTGCAAGCGTATCCGGAGCTTGAGAAAATCTTTTATGCACATAACGAAAAAAGAGCACTGTCCCGTCTTAAAAAAGTCAAGGGCGGAGAAAAGCATAAGAGAAACGCCGTATCAAGTCTGCTGAAACGGCTGAACGCCGAAAAATACGAGCCGATCCGGCGCGATATTTACACAAAAATATATGAATGTCAGAAAGACTACCCGCACTTTGACGATATCGTCTATCCGAAGGAAGAATATGACGAATTGAAGCGGCGTGCAGATGATAAAATGCGAAAACTCGGTTATGAAGGACAGTATCCGGACTATAAGAAAAGCGGGAGCATAAAGGGCGTTCATTTCATCTCCGCGCAAACGGGCGGCGGACTTGTTTTTCCGTCGGACGACGTAAGCTTCTTTATTAAATGCTTCACGTTCTTTGACGACTGCGGAGAGCTTGTAACGAACGTGTATTCCGGCTTTGCGGTAAATACCAAAGACAGACGCGCCGCGGATATTTTCTCGTGTATGTTTTACGGCGGCAGTGCGATGACTCGGATCGACGCGGAGAAGGAAAAAGCGCTTGAGCTCGCCGTAAAATTCGCAGAGTGCCGGAAGCTGACGGCAGAGGAGAAGAAACACGTTTACGGCAGATTGCACGTCGGTGCGCTGATAATGATATGTTTGACTGCCGGTTTGTTATGGAGTCTGCTTTTCCACTTTGCCTTTCCTCCGCTGTTTTATCTGGGGGTAAAGCTTATGGGCGACGCGATGACGTTTTCGGAATACATAAGCTCCATACCGATTTTGCCGATGTTCTTGTTCGGCTGGTTCGGTTTCGGCGGTTTGCTTTTACTGTTTATGCTTTTTTTCAGAAAGAGTTAAACCTGATAAAAAAGGGGGCTGTCGCATTAAGTGACAACCTCTTTAATGTCCCGTAAGGGACAATTCATGAGCCGTAAGACTCAATTCATGTTCGATACGAACAATTCATGCGGCGATAGCCGCAATTCACGCGCCGTTTGCGGCGCAATTCATAGCTTACAGCAAATTTCTCTGCTTAAATGAATTGGCTTCGCCATGAATTGACGCAAAGCGTCATGAATTGACGGTCATACCGTCATGAATTGATTTGCATTAAAGACGCAAATCATTAAGGCTGCCGCAAATGCGACAGCCCCATTTCTTTATCTGATCTTGACCGCCTTTGTATCGGGGATCGTATCAAACCCCGTTTCGGAAAGCAAGGTTTGTGAGTCTTTTATGTTTTTGCAGTCAGCGTACAGATATGACGACGTATAATTGACTATATCGTCCTCCTCCGGCGTAAATCTTACAATTACGGGAAAGCCGTCGTCAAACACGTATATGAAAAACCGCGTTTTGTCAAGCGTTTTATATATCATGCTTCCGCCGTCGTTATATACGTTGGTGAACGCTATCAAGCTGTAATCATAGTCGCTGTTTTTTATGTTTATACTTGATACGAGGCTTCCGTAAACCATTTTGCAAATACGGTCTTTCAGGTTATCGGGCAGCTTGTCAAGATTCTGACCTTCATAGTCACTTGTGAAAACCTGATTTAATGCGCTTTCCACATCGACCGTCAACTCGTATACGTCCGCCTTGCTTGTATCCTGCTTTTTTATTACGTCAACGTAACTGTTGTATCCCTCGGGTAATACTGTCGGGGAAACGATATTACGGTATTCATCGCAGCAAACCATTTCCTTCATTCTTCCCGCCGCTTGTAATCCCGCGTCTATCAGTACGTTATCGCCGCTTTTGCCGCACCCGTACAGAAGCGGAAAAAGAAATACTACACAGCATATAACGCAAAATACTTTTTTCATTTATCATTCCTGCTTTCCGTAGAAGATCTCCACCGGCTGTTCGGAAACGTACTTGAACAGAAGCACAACGTCTTTGTTGTTTATGGCGCCGTCGCCGTTGCAGTCCGCCGCTTTTTCATCCGCGTTTTCGATCTCCGTGCCGCTCGTCATCCTGAACAGAGCTATAACGTCCTTGTTGTTCACAAGACCGTCGCGGTTCACGTCGCCGGCTTTGTCTTCAAGCAGATTGCCGACCGCCGTCCTTATTTTTGCAAAAAGCTCCGTATCGGTCGAGTAATCGCCCAATGCCGTGGTGACCTGCTTTATCATGAGCTCGGACGTTTTTTCGCCGAATTTCTGATCCAGAAGAGTGAAATAATCGTAATCCTCCACACCGTCGCGTATGGATTCGAGTCTGAGAGAGCCTATGGGTCCGGGATAACCGTCGGATCCGTATTTTTCGATATATTCGGGCAGAGCGCCGCCGGGGTATATAAGCACGCCGTTGCCGTATGTGTCAACAACGGTGCCCGCCGCCGCGTGCTCGTATTTTTTCGTCCACTGCTTAGAGTTCTCCCAGTCGTTGCACATATAGTAAAGCACGCCGTCAATGTTGTAAAGCTTTGTCTGCCAGAAGAATATCCTGTGCTTTACGGATTCGTCGTTTATGGAAAACGTTATCTCGGGATTGTGCGGGAAACGCGTCACGTACCACCATACCTCGTCGCCCTCAGCCTGCTGTTCTGCCATTCTGTCGGTGAATTTGCCGTATTTTGTTTCCATGGTTTTATTGTAATACTGATTATAGAGCTTTGAATACGCCGCTTTGTCCTCGCTCGTGTTGAAGAAATAAGTCTTCGGACACCAGACGTTGACGTCGTTTTCAAGATACTTGAAAAAGTCCGCATTCGTGCTGACGTTCGTATTGTAATGGATCGGTATCAGGAGCTTATGCTCGCCGAAATACTGTGTGAACTGAGCGTTCCACGTCTTTATGTTGTTCAACGCGGCGACCGTCAGCGGCTCGTCGCCCTTGTCCGGGTAGAAATACGCTTTGTCGAGCCATTCCTGCTTTTTTGATACGCGGTTGTACGCCGCTTCAAGATATGCGTCATGATATTTGCCGTTTACGAGCGATTCCGGATGATGCTTCCAGAACAGCGTGAACGCCGTGCATCTCGGATCGTCCATATACTGTTCCACTCTGTCGTCCCAGAACTGTCCGCGTTTGGCGTAGGGCAGAGTATAGCAGTTGACCTTGTTGTCAAGCAGATACTCATAATACAGTGAATAAAGATCGTCTTCAAGACCGTCCGTTGTCGTACCTTCTCTGTTTGCTCCGACTATAGTGTTCCATTCGTTCAGGTCCGTGAGTGTTTTGCAGTACGACGCGACGGGGAGGGTGAAATTCCAGACGTAAGCGTAAATGTTCGCCTGCTTTATCACGTTTTCATCCTTGTCTCTCAGCTTGACCGTCGCGGTATACTGTCCCGCGGGCGTGTCCGCGTCGGATTTAACCTTGATGATGAACATACTGCTCTTGTTTTTACTGAGAGAGAATTCGTGCTCGAGTACGGGGATCGGGTCGACCACGGTCTTGCCGTCAACGCCGTCGAAATACCAGCCGTAGCAGACCTCTTTTTCAAGCTTTTTGCCGTCCGCGTTCTTGAAGCTCGATACTCTGAGCGTAAGTCCGTCCATATCCTTGTCGGATGCGATCAGCAGATGACAGCCCTCGGTCTCGTTTTTTGCCAGGCGTATCTGATACGTGTTTCTGCCGTTTGAGGTTATCTCCTCCGCGGGCGTATTGTAATAGCTGTGATCGAACCACATCGTTATACCGCTGTCCTCGTGCTCGGCGATAACGGGCTCGTTCGATACCTCGGGCGCGTTGTCGTTCACGCCGTTTATAAGACTCAAAGCCTTTTCCTGTTCCGTCTCCGTCAGCGCGTGCAGAGCTCTGTACGCGTCCGGAGCCGTGCTCGCCGAGCCCGCGGCTGACGGGATGACAGCCGCCGCCGCGCACAGCATACACGCGATAAGCAATCCCGTGATTATTTTTTTCATCGGTTGTGGTTCCTTTCAATATATTGTATATATTATATCAAACCGTCCCCGTTTTGTCAACAAGAAAACAAAAGATTTTCGGTATTAAAAAACCTTCTCCTGTTGGAGAAGGGGGACCGCTTGCGGTGGATGAGGCGAACAAAGTCTGTACTCCCTATATCAGATACGGGACCGCGCCGGGGTTCCCCGACGCGAACTTGAGAGCGTTGGGGGTTCGCGGGAGTGGTGGATGAGGCGAACGCCTATACCGCGTAATATCGGTTTAAACGGGTCGTCGAGGGTGCCGACCACTACGGTCTTAATTCTTATTGTGCGTATAATGCAGGATATTTGTTTCGGTATCAAAAAAGTAAAGTGTTTTTATTGAATAAGTATTTTCTTTAATGTAAGCGTAGTCTCCCTCCGTTATATCGGATAAGGTAAACTTAAGCTCGTTTTCACGGTCGAGAGCACGCATCCAGCCGATAAAATCTTCCGCGACTTTTATGACCTTATCAAGATACGTTTCTTTTCCGTCCTCGCCCTTTTTCAGCAGTACGTAATTATTATTTGATTTCACGGCGTCGGCGTTGTTATATGAATAATAACAATAATCCGTATAATCCATAAAGCCCTCTTTATCATAATACTGCTGATATGACGTATAACCTTTAGGAATATTGCCGTCTTTTGCTGTACCTGTCCCACACCCGCATAAACAGGAGAGGACAACCGCCGATAAACATATAAAAACAATTATTCTTTTCATCATAATATTACCACTTTGAATACATATAGTGCAGCGTATTTGTTCCCGTGTCATAACAGTACAACTCGATAAGCTCGCTTTCGTGTCTGCAAAGATACGCGTAATCGTCCTCCGTTATATCGTCAAGGCTGAATTTCAGCTGATATGCGCGTTTTCCTGATTTCATCCATTCAATAAACTCTTTTGCCGCTTTCTTTACATTGTCGATATAATCGGCTTTTCCGTTTTCATCCGCTTTAAGCGGTTTGAAATTCTCCGAAAAGACGGGGAGACCGTCATACTTATAAACGTAATAATCCGTAACGTCCATCCATCTGTCCTTTTCAAGATATTTTTCATGTGAAACGTAACCGTCCGGCACGTATTCGGGAACGTAATTGCTTTCGGAATGAAAGACGCACCCGCAGAGGAAAAGGCAAAGGCATAAAACTATAATAAGCTTTTTCATATAAGAACCTCCGTTTTTCCTTATTATAGCATAAAAAATATGTATTGTCAAGTATAAATTATCGAAAAACAGAAAAATTTTCAAACACTAAAAAATAAAGCGCCGACACGTATTTTTTTAATAAAACCACTTGAAAAATCGGCGGGTTTAGTGTAAAATATACTTAATCAAAAAAACGGAGGTTTAGGTTATGGCTATTATGATGGAAGAACAGACGGGTGCCGTTAAAGCTCCCGCAAGCGACAAGCTGAGAATAGGCATTATAGGCTGCGGCGGTATCGCCAACAACAAGCATATGCCGTCTTTGAAAAAGATCGAAAACGTTGAAATGGTCGCGTTCTGCGACATTATAATCGAGCGCGCGGAAAAAGCCGCAAAGGATTACGGCGCGCCCGGATCAAAGGTATATACAGACTACAAAAAACTGCTTGAAGACAAGAGCATAGATATAGTTCACGTCTGCACGCCCAACCGCTCGCACAGCTTCATAACGGTCGACGCGCTTGAAGCAGGCAAACACGTTATGTGCGAAAAGCCGATGGCGATAAACGCAACGGAAGCGAAAAAGATGCTTGACGCGGCAAAACGCACCGGTAAAAAGCTGACGATCGGCTATCAGAACAGACAGAGAGAAGACTCGCTTTATTTGAAGCAGGAGGCGCTTGCCGGCACGTTCGGAGATATCTATTTCGCTAAGGCCACGGCTCTGCGCCGCCGCGCCGTTCCGACCTGGGGCGTTTTCATAAACGAGTACGAGCAGGGCGGCGGTCCGCTTATAGACATAGGAACGCACGCGCTCGATTTGACGCTTTGGATAATGGACAACTACAAACCGAAATACTGCGTGGGCACCACGTACCACGCGCTGAATAAAGACAGAAACACCGGCAACGCGTGGGGCGACTGGGACGTTGACAAGTTCACCACCGAGGACTGCGCTTTCGGCTTTGTCGTTATGGAAAACGGCGCGACGATAATACTTGAATCGTCGTGGGCGCTGAACCTCATCGACTGCCGCGAGGCGGTAACGACGGTCTGCGGCACAAAGGCGGGCGGCGATATGCTTGAGGGCGTGCGTATAAACGGCGTTCATCTCGGCAGGCAGTATATCTCAAGACCGAATCTCTCCGCCGGCGGCGTCGCGTTCTACGAGGGCAATAAAGGTGCGGATCCGTCTGAGCGCGAAGCGAGAGCGTGGATAGATGCGGTCGTAAACGACAAGGCTCCGTTTGTTCTCCCCGAGCAGGCGTACGCGGTATCGCAGATACTGAGCGGGATTTATGAGTCGGCTAGAACCGGAAATATCGTGTATTTTAACTGATTGAAAATTTACCTAAAAATCATAAAGCTATTTAGGTATATTCGTCTATTCTATGTTGGGAGAATAGTATGAAAAAAGTAGTCATTATCTTTTTATTGTTAGTTGCAATTGCTTTAACATCGTGCAATATTAGCTCTAAAACCGAATCATCCGAAGTGTTTAACGATACAAAAGAATTAGCAAATATCACAGGGAGAGAAGAGTTGACTGAAAAAGAAGAGATAACAGACAACACGGTGACAGATAGTATAGTTACGAAAATCGATAACGTGAACGGCGGAAATTATCAAGACGTACGCTATGACAGAGTTTTTATAAATACAGAGAATATTTGTTTTGAGAATGATGATTCTTCTTTTTCGTTTATAGGAAGCCTTCGGGATATAACAGAGTATAAAACAAACGGCGTGCCTATGTGGAAATGTGCGATAATAAAGTTTATACCGATGGAGTATAAGTTCATTTTCATCAAACAGTCAGGCGACGTTTATCCCGGCGGTTATTATTACGGTGGATACGCTATTCTTGTATCAGAAATAACCGAGATATTTTCCATGTATAATGGCTTTGATATACAACAGACGGATAACGTTAACATAAAACAGTATATTAAAGTCACACCAAGTGACGAATATATGAATTATTTTGTAAAACGTTACGGAAACGAGGATGAGGGTATAAAATCAATTCCCGACGGAATATATGAGCTTGAAAAAGACAAGCTGATCGAAATGGGAATAGCGGATATAAGTGCAAAAGGAAGTCCGATACTTGAGTATAACAAAGAATACTGCGCTTTTGTAACAGAAGAGTCTGACGGTGTTACGTTATCCGATTCATTGGCTTACTGTGACATAAACCTTGAACCTGTTGAAATAAAAATCAAAAATACAAGATACGGTTGGGAATACAAAAACTGGAGCAGCGAGCTTATAGAAATGATAAAAGAATTAAAAAAATAAATACCGCACACAGCGGCAGATAGGAGAAACATATGAAATTAGGCGTACTTACGAATTTATACGGCAACCTGACGCTTGCGGAGGTTTTGCCGAAACTTAAAGCGCTCGGAGTTGAGGCTATCGAGCTCGGCTGCGGCGGATACCCGGGCAAAGCCCATTGCGATCCGCAGGTGCTTCTGCACGACGAAAAAGCGTATAACGACTTTATTGCTCTGATAAAGAGCTACGGTATGGAGGTCTCCGCGCTGTCCTGCCACGGCAACCCCGTGCATCCCGACAAAAAGACGGCGAAAATGTACGACGACGATTTTAAAGACGCCGTGCTTCTGGCGGAGAAAATGGGGATCGACACCGTCATCACGTTCTCCGGCTGCCCCGGCGACCATGACGGCGCGAAGTATCCGAACTGGGTCACCTGCCCGTGGCCCGAGGATTATTTACATATTCTCGAATATCAGTGGAACGACGTGCTTATACCGTACTGGAAAAAGACCGCGGCGTTCTGCGCAGAACACGGCGTGACCAAAATTGCGTTTGAGATGCATCCCGGTTTCTGCGTTTACAATACCGAAACGCTTCTGAAGCTCCGCGCCGCCGTAGGCGACTGCATTGGCGCAAACTTCGACCCGTCCCACCTTATCTGGCAGGGAATGGATATATGCGAGGCGATAAAATGCTTAAAAGGCTGTATTTATCACTTCCACGCAAAGGACACGAGAGTGGACGAATACAACAAGGCGAAAATAGGCGTTCTCGATACGAAGCATTACAGCGACGAGCTGAACCGCGCATGGGTGTTCCGCGCCGTCGGCTACGGTCACGATATGCAGTATTGGCGCGATATAGTCTCCACGCTCCGCCTCTGCGGTTACGACAAGGTAATGTCGATAGAGCACGAGGACAGCTTGATGAGCGTTGACGAGGGACTTGAAAAAGCCGCGTACTTCTTAAAACGCGCGATCATGTCCTCGCCGAAACCGGGCACGATGTCGTGGGCGTAATATCCCACGGGGATATTCATGCGTCGGCAGACGCAATTCATGTGCGTCAGCACAATTCATGAGCCGCAAGGCTCAATTCATGCCTGTCAAGGCAATTCATCAGGGCTGCCGAAAAACGACAGCCCTGATTTTTTACATTTTTTGTGACCAAAGGTGTAAAAAACGTATCTTATAGGGTAAAGGTACCTTATTGAGACGGAGAGAAAAATGCAGGATAAAGAGATAATCGAGCTGTTTTTTTTGCGGGATGAGGACGCGGCGGCGGCTCTGCAGAAGCAGTACGGCGCAAAGCTGTACGGTATCGCGCGCGGAATTCTCGGCAGTAAAGAAGACGCGGAGGAGTGCGTAAACGACGCGCTTTTGAAATGCTGGAACAGCATACCGCCGGAGAATCCGGACTGTCTTTTCGCATACGCGTCAAAGATTGTGCGCAACGAGGCGCTGCTCAAGCTGCGATCCGACTCGGCGCAGAAGCGGAAATGTGTTTCCACCGTCTGCGTAGACGAGCTGTCGGAGGTTTTGACAGATAACGGAGACGTATCGGAGACGGTCGAAGCCGAAGAGCTGTCGCGTCTCATAAACCTGTTTTTATCGTCCTGCAAGGATGATGAAAGAGACGTTTTTATCCTGCGTTATTACAACTTTATGAAAGTATCTGAAATATCCCACAGATACGGCTATACACAAAGCCGCGTCAAAATGATGCTTAAAAGATGCCGCGAAAAATTAGCGGAATATCTTGAAAGGAATGGTTACAAAATATGAAAAATGCGGAAAAGCTTCTGTTTGCCTTAAACAACGTCGACAATAAATATATTGACGAAGCTAACAACAGGGAAAAAGAAAAGAAAAATATCGCCGGCGTATTTGAAAAAATCGGCGCCGTCGCCGCGGTGCTCGTACTCGTCGCGTTCGCAGTTGTCGTGGCGCGTTTTGCGCAGAAGTCAAACGTTGATATAAGTTCGGGTTCGAGAGGAAACGCAGAGTGGACAGTTACGGAGGACAAAGACTTAAAGGTCGATATGATAGAGCAAAGAGGAATTGACTTTATTTTCAAGGCGACGGCGGTTTCTTCGTACAAGGGCGGCAGCTTTGAATTTTATGACGACGACGCGCGTGCGCTTGCCTCGTTCTTTTCTCCCGTAATGGCAAGAGCGGTGAAATACGGCGACGGGCAGGAAAACGGCGAGGGGTTGACCTTAAAATTCTTTTTTAAAGACGGATATTCCGAAGCGGACGGCGTAAGTATGACGATATACGTCGACTCTGACCTCGTTCACCTTTACGGAGATCGGGAATATTATATGCTGAACGAAGAAAACAGAGCGAAATTCAACGTTCTTTTAAGCGAGCTCAAGAGAAAGAATTACGGGTTTAGAGAGGCTTTGCCGGCGGAAAGTATTGAGCAGATCACGGAAGCCGCGATAAAGCTAAATCCCGGAGATGCGGATTATTACTTTGAACAATGGGACGCGATAAATATCGCTCAATTCTTCACCTCGCTTGACGTCGTATCAGAAAGAGACGCGTATATGAAGCCGGATTTGGCTAATCCGCACTACGCTGTTAAGATAAAATATAATGACGGTACAAAATCGACGGCGCATCTTGATTTTCATCAAGGGGCAGAGCCGTTCATTCTCGTCTATATTGACGGCAAGAATGAATATTACGAGCTGAAAGGAGACTATTATTACATCTTTTCAAGGCTCATAGACGATACCGCCAAAAAAAGCTACGACGGAGAGGTGACGTTTCTTACGGGGGAGAATATGGGGCTGCTCGATAAAGTCAGAGTATTCTCCGATATTCGTAATGTCGACTATGAATTTGACGGCGAATACGCGGCTGAAATAGCGCGAAAATTTGCAAAGCTTAAGCCTTCGGCAATATACGATAAAAACAAATATGACGATTACGGACTTGAAATACAGTTCCGTTTTACAAGCGGCTATTCCATATCATTATACTATAACGGAAGAATAATTTCCGAAAAAGAAAGCGACGTAAAATTCCTGCTTGAAGGCGACAATTATACGGCTTTCAGAACTTATTTAAGCTATCTGTCCTCAATGCAGAACGCAGCGGAGATCACACCGGACGATTTTTCATTCCGGATATCGTGGGGTATATACGGCGATATGAGTTCGTACAACAGCAAAACGGGCAAACTTGTTAAATCCACAAAAGCGAAAGACGACCCGTCTAAATTCGTAACAGAGCATAAAATGACGAAAAAAGAAATAAACGCGTTATATACCATTCTCTTAAAGAATATCGACGTATTCTCATATCCCGACGACTATGATCCCTGCAACGCGCCGGGCACCGTAAACAAGGTACGTACAATTCCGTATCAAACGATAATTATTCAAGTTGAATACAAAGGCGCGGTTAAGAGGATAGAATGTAACGATATATGCTTGGGCGGGGAGCGAACGGGCTATAACGATGAAGCAAAGGCGTTTTTAAGAGCAGTAACCGATATTCAGGCATTTCTTATGAGCACGGACGAATGGAAGGCACTGCCGGAACGTGATTTTAAATACTATTGATTAGAATAAAAAACAGGTTGAGAGCATCAACCTGTTTTAAAATTCGCGTCTTCCTTCAAGCGCGCGGGCGAGGGTCTCGCTGTCGGCGAATTCGAGGTCGGCGCCGACGGGGACGCCGTACGCTAAGCGCGTCACCTTTACGCCGAGCGGGCGTATCAGCTTTGACAGATACACCGCCGTAGTCTCTCCCTCGATATTCGGATTGGTGGCGATTATGACCTCTTTAACGTCGCCGTTCAGGCGCGCTACAAGCTCCTTTACGTTCAGTCTGTCGGGAGTGATGCCGTTCATCGGCGAGATAACGCCGCCCAGAACGTGATACGTGCCGTTATACTCGTGCGCGCGTTCAAGCGCGGTCACCGCGCGTGAATCCTCAACGACGCATATGACGCTCCCGTCCCTTCCGGGATCGGAGCAGATACCGCATTTTTCGGAGTCCGACAGATCGCAGCATACGGAACAGCGGCGCACGTCGTGCTTTGCGGAGCGTATCGCACGGCAGAATTCCTCCGCCTCCTCTTCCGGCATTTCAAGCACGCCGAAAGCCATACGCGCCGCGGATTTCGAGCCGACGCCGGGCAGTCTGCGGAAGCATTCTATGAGCCGTGTTACGGGTAAAATGTATTCGGGCATCAGAACATCCCCGGAATATTGAGCTGAGCGGAGATCTTGTTCTTTTCTTCCTCGTTTGTCGTCGTGACCTTGCTTATCGCCTCGTTCACCGCGGCTGTGAGCAGATCGGACAGCGTTTCGATATCGTCGGGATCGACTATCTCGGGCGATATTTCGATGTTTTCCACCTCAAGCGTGCCTTTTATTTTGATCTTCACGGCGCCGCCGCCGGCTGAAATATCGTATTCGCGCGCGTCAAGGTCGGCCTGCAGTGCGTCCATATCCTCCTGAAGCTTCTGCGCCTGACGGATCATTGCGTTCATATTCTGCGGACCGCCGCCAACTCCCTTAGGTAATCTTGCTTTCATTTTCCTTTGTCCTTTCAGTTATTCAAAGCCTCGATCACGTCGTCTATCAACGTGTAATCTACGCTGTTTTCCTTTTTCATCAGTATGATCGTCTGCGGCGTGTACCTGCCCGTAACGGCGATCACCGCCTTGTCTATCGCGTCCTTGCCGTCTGCGGCAAGCTTGTACATGAAATCGTTGTTGAATATTATCCTGTACGTGTTGTCGTCGCCTTCATACGCGGAAGCGGACGACAGCCACGCCGCGGACGACGGGTCGAGCGATTTGAGCTTTGACGCTATATCTGCAAACTTTCTGCTTGCCGTAAGCGTCGGATTTTTGACCTCTTTCGCCGTGCTTTCCGCTTTTATTTCTTTCGTTTCGGTCGCTTGCGGCGTCTCAGGCGTCTTTTCCTTTATTTCCGCGGGCTTTATAACAACGCCCGCGTTGATCATATTCACCGCGTCCTCAAGCGAGGCTAAACGTGCGGAAAGCGCTTCCGTACTGCTGTCAAGCCGCTCGTCGCAGAGTCTGACAGCGCACATATCGGCGATGACGCGCTTCTGCGACGGTGAGCGCTGCATAAGATATAAGGCGTCCTGAAGCGTCCTTATCGCATACGTAAGCTTTTCGCGGTTGAACCGTCCCGAGACGGAAGAAAGCTTTGCCGCCTGCGACGGAGTCGCCTCCGTGAACGACGCGGAGCCGGTGGCTTTCATAATAAGCAGATCCCGGTAAACGGAGACAAGCTCAAAAAACAAAACCGAAATATCGTTTACGCGCTTATACGCGCCGTCAAGAAGCGTGAACGTTTTTGACACGTCCTTTGCCGATATGGCGTCGATCAAAGAAACGAGCGTGTCGTAGCTGCTCGTTCCGAGCAGGGAAGAGACCGTTTTTTCGTCAAGGCGTTTGCCGGACGCGGCGCAAAGCTCAAGATAACCGAGCGCGTCGCGCAGAGCGCCGGACGACAGTTTGGCCATAACGTAAAGCGCGTCGTCGTCGCAGTCGATTTTTTCACAGTCGGCGACGTAACGCAGACGCGATACTATAGTATCCATCGGTATGCGGTCGAAATCGTATCTCTGGCAGCGTGAAACTATCGTAGCGGGGAGCTTGTGCACCTCCGTCGTCGCTAAAATGAACATAACGTGAGACGGCGGCTCCTCAAGCGTTTTGAGCAGAGCGTTGAAAGCCGCGGTTGAGAGCATATGCACCTCGTCTATTATATAAACGCGCATTTTCAGCTCGGACGGCGTGTACGTTATCTGTTCTATCATATCGCGCACATCGTTGACGCCGTTGTTGGAGGCCGCGTCCATTTCAACTATGTCGAGCGTCAGCCCGGATTCTATGGCGCGGCACGACGGGCACTGACCGCACGGATCGCCGTTCACGGGGCTTTCACAGTTGACCGCTTTTGCGAGTATCTTGGCACAGGTCGTTTTGCCGGAGCCTCTCATGCCGCAGAAAAGATATGCGTGGCTGACCTTGCCCGTTTTTACCTGTCCGCGCAAAACGGCTGTTATTTCATCCCGTCCGACGACGTCCGAAAAGACCTTCGGTCTGTACTTTCTGTAAAACGCCTGATGCATAAATAGCTCCTTATGATATGAAAAAAGCTGCAAAATAAGACCATACGCCGAAATCTCGAACAGACGACCGTCCGCGTTGACCGCATTCCGCCCTCGGAGCAGGCACCCTCTCAACACACCAAAGGCTCCTCTTAATGCTGCTTGGTTCCCCACCTGACATGGTTCGTGGATTTTGATTGCGAAAGGACCAACCCGTCAACGAACGGAGTGTGCGGCACAGGACCGAACGGCGCTGCCCTCAAAATACGGCATGACCCCTGCTAAGCGGATTGCAGGTACAAGGCACCGCTGACGCCCCGGACTGTATGGCCTTATTTCACAGCTTTGTGTATTATGAAGTATATCACAAAACTAACTGAATTTCAAGGGGTAAACCTATAAATTATAAAAAAGTTTACAAGAAGAAGGAACCCGAAAAGGAATGAAGTTTGCCGGATTTGAAAGAACTGCCGATAACGAAAAAACGTTATCGGCAAAACGGAAAAAGGTTCCCTCTCCGAGGCAGCGAAGCGGGGGGCGCGGTAGTGAATGACAGTCCGGTGGACTGTCAGAGCCGCGACCTGACCGAGCCCGCAGGCGAGACGGAAGGAGTTCTTCTCACGGTCAGGAAAGAAAAAAAACCGTCCGAAGACGGTTTTTTTGTTATTCAAATCAGATTATCTGACTTTCTTTGCGATGATTACGCCGGCAAGAGCTATGCAGGCTACGGCCGCGATGGCTATAACGGAAGCATCCGCTGTGCCGGGGTTGGACGGCTGTGCGCTGCCGCCGTTGGCTGCTGCCTGTGCGTCAGCCTCGGAGGTGTAGAACTCGATGGAGGCTATGTCTATGGTCGTGTCGGTGATTCCGTTGCCGGAAAGCGGGTCAAGACGTGCTATCGTGCCGTCCCACAGAGTATCCATGTTCTCCGGGAAAGGAACGGTGCAGTCGATTATGACATAATGCCATTCGCCGTCTGTTTCGATAGCGGCTCTTGCGTGCGGCTCAGCTATCTGGAGATAGAAGTCGATCGTACGGTCGCCTTCGCCTTCATATCTGTATTTGACTACAGCATATTTAGCGTCAGTACCGGGATTCAGCGGCTGTGCAAATGCAAAGAACGGATCTTCGCCGCCGGCCGTGAACGTTACGTAACCGTCTTTCTTTTCGGCTGTAACGGTGTTGGCACCGGTGTTGCCCTCGAACAGAGCGTAGATGTCATCGGCATTGAGTGAAAGGGCAGCTTTGCTTTCACTTGACTGCGCGGGTTCACCGGAGTTGATGCCGGTGCCTACAACGAGAGTGAAAGCGCCTTTGCCGTTGCCCATTATTTCGGACGAGCCGTCTTCATATTTGGCAAGTATTTCTACATCGTACGTGCCGTCGCCGAGCTTGTCGATACCGGTAAGCTCGAAAGCGTTATCGTCCTGACCGATGCCGGCATGGGTATCGAGATCGGTGTTGCTTTCGCCTATCGCATTGGCAAGACCGGGTCTGTCTCTGTAGTTATCGGCGCATTTGTATTCCTTGCCGTCGATCGTGTAAACGACTTCCTTGAGGTTGGAAGCTGTTTCTCTGTTGAGAGCCCAGCCAAGGATATAGACCTTATCGCCTTTTGCGATCGTAAGGGTGCCTTCCTCGGTTATGTCTGTGCCCATTTCAGCGAGTACGTTATGGTTGACGGATACTCTGTCAAGGCTCGTCTGCGCGGAAGCGCCTATGCAGAGAGCAAGGGCCAGTACGGCAACGATGACAATTGCTAAGATTTTTTTCATTTTGTTTCTCCTTTTCAGATTTTTTAGGATACCATATTATAACACGGCGTATTTGATTTGTCAATAGGGGCGACACGAAAATCTTTTGAAAAAGTATACTTATTCAAACGTTTTTTTGCATACGGGTTGATTTTTCACCGTTTCTATGATATAATAAAATAAACAATCTTTCAGCGGAGTTATTTATGTTAGACGGTCTGTACTCACAGTTAGGTCCATCGGCTACGACGATAATAGCCGTTTCCGTAATGCTTTTGCTCGGCTTTCTGATGACGCGGCTCACGTCGCTTCTGCGTCTTCCGAACGTCACGGCGTACATAGTGGCCGGCATACTCATAGGTCCCTTCTGTCTCGATCTCATACCGGACAGTATAGTAAAAGGCACGGATTTTCTGCCGGATATAGCGCTCGCCTTCATCGCGTTCTCAACGGGTGAGTTCTTCAAGCTCGACGCGCTCAGAAAAAACGGCGTAAAGGTAGTCGTAATAACGCTTTTTGAGTCGCTTCTCGCCTCCGCCGCGATATTTGTGCTGACGTTTGCCGTACTGCGCCTGAGCTTGTCGTTTTCCGTTGTCTTATCGGCCCTCGCGGCGGCGACAGCGCCCGCGTCGACGCTTATGACGATAAGACAGACAAAAGCAAAGGGCGATTTTGTGGAAACGCTTTTACAGGTCGTCGCGCTTGACGATATAATCGGTCTCGTCGCGTTCTCCGCGGCGATATCGCTCGCGGTCGCAAGCTCGTCGGGCGAAGCTCTGAACGCTTTGAGCATATTGAAGCCGCTCGGCATAAACGCGGGCGTTCTGCTCGTCGGCGCGCTTTTCGGGCTTATAATGAAGCTCATAATATCAAAGAGCAGATCGAGCGACAACCGGCTTATTATCTCGATATCGCTCCTTTTCGCGTTCTGCGGCATATGCGCGATGCTCGATATTTCGCCGCTTCTCGGCTGTATGTCGATGGGAACGGTCTATATAAACCTCTCGGGCGATGACAAGCTTTTCAAGCAGCTGAACTATTTCAGCCCGCCGATTCTCCTGCTTTTCTTCGTCAGAAGCGGCGTTTCCTTCGACCTTAACGCGCTTATAAAGCCGTCGGGCGCCGTCGGCTCCGTGCCGCTTATCGTCATAGGGATACTGTATTTCATTGTAAGGATAGCGGGAAAATACGCGGGTGCGTTTTTGGGGTGTCTTTCCGTCGGAAAACCGCGGAAAACGCGTGATTTTCTCGGTATGGCGCTCATACCTCAGGCGGGAGTTGCGATAGGTCTCGCGTCGCTCGGAGCAAGGACGCTCGGGGGCGAGACGGGAAACGCGCTGAACACCATAATACTCGCGTCAAGCGTTTTGTATGAGCTTATAGGTCCCGCAAGCGCAAAGCTGGCGCTTTATCTGTCCGGCTCTTATTCCAATAAAATAGAGGAGATAACTCAGGTCGAGGAGACGGAGGGCGGAGAAAAGAAGAGCGACGTGCAGATACTTATAGAAAGAATAAAGAAAATACAAAGCGAACTGCCGCCCGAAAATCCCGCGGAGAGCGCGTTTACGGAAGCGGCTGAAAACTATCTGTTCCCCAAGGAGAGAAGACCGGGGATAAAAAGAAACAAAAGGTGAGGTGTTTTTATGATTGAACCGTTAGGTGAGCTTTTGGGAAAATGGGCGGTCGAACTGAACGTTTATTCCGTTATACTGCGCGTGATCCTGTCCATGGTGCTGTCCGCGGTGATAGGCTGCGAGAGATCGAGCAAGCGTCATTCCGCGGGGCTTCGCACGTTCATAATCGTGTCGCTCGGTATGACGTTTGCGATGCTGATCGATACGTTTATAATAATGAATACCGATTTCAAGCTTTACGTCATTTCGGGCGCCGCCGTCATAGCGATAGCGACGATAACCGTAAACTCAATACTGTTCAGCTCAAAAAATCAGATAAAGGGACTTACCACGTCCGCGGGACTCTGGACGGTGGGTCTGATCGGTCTTGCCTGCGGGGCGGGGCTTTACACGATAGCGGTCATCGGCTTCTTCGCGGTGCTTATCTGCATGGCGTTCTTTACGGGAATAGAAAAATATCTGAAAAACCGCTCAAATCATTTTGAGGTGCATCTGGAGCTTGAATCGAGCGCAAACCTCCGCTCGTTCATAACGACCATACGCGAGCTCGGGCTCGTCGTGGACGATATAGAGGTAAATCCCGCGTACGTAAACTCGGGTCTGAGCGTCTATACGATGGCGCTTTCGATAAATAGTCCCGAATTGAAGAAATATAAGACGCATAAAGAGATAATAGAGGCGCTTTCGACCATCGAATATGTATACCATATTGAAGAATTGAGCGGCTGATTTTAAAGAAGATTTGATAAAACTATTGACAAACCAATTTTTAAATGCTATAATGTCTCAGCTTGAATTTATTACATTAAGGAGGAAATTATGAAAAAAATTCTTGCTTTATCAGTAGCTGTGATAATGACGTTCGCGTTATTCGCAGCAGCAGTCAACGCGGCGGCTGAGCCCGCTCTCCTTATAACCGCCGAAGATCTTGCGTCCGAAAGCAACACGACGAAAAGCGGCGTAAGCTTTGAGCTTATGGAAGAGGGCGGCGAAAAATTCGCCAGATTCACAGCTGAAGACCTTGACCCGCATCTTTACCTTGCGAGCAAACCCCAAACAGACGTTGCAAACCACTTTGCCGTTCTCAAGTACAGAACGACCTCCGGCGCCCAGAAGACCGATGCCTTTATGGCGGGCGCTGAGCCGCACACCCAGTTCACCGACATCGTAAACGACGGTCAGTGGCACTTTGCGTACGGCGATCTTGAAGAGTCCGGAGCCAACTGGACCGGCACGTTCGCCCGTCTTGACCCGCTGAACAACGGCGACCTCAAAGCCGGCGATACGATAGACATCGCCTGGATCGCGCTGTTCGCAAACGAAGCCGACGCACAGGCTTACAAAGGCCCCGCTGCCGGTTCTGAACCCACTCCGTCTGAACCCAAGGCGGCTGACACGCCTTTATACACCGGCGGCGTAACTACCGGTTGGTGGATGCATCCGTTCACGGAAAAAGAATGGGAAATCAACGCAACGTTCGATACCCCCAATGCATTCGACGGCTTCAACTTCCATTTCTATGCTAACGACGGCGACGGCGCCGAGGTTGTCATCAACCTGCTCAAGGGCGAAGAAGTTGTTGAAACGACCAACTTCACCGCTATAGGAAACGGCCAGTCCGATATATCCTTCTCCAAGGCTTATGCGGCAGGCAACTACACCATCCAGTTCAAGTCCACCGATAAAGGTGCTCACTTCGTTCTCGGTTCTGCTGAGGCAAGCGACGTAGCAGTTGAGATCTCCGGCAACGGCAATACCAACTCATCCACCCTTACCGCTCCCGCAATAACGCTCCACGGCGCTGTTGCCGGCGGTGATCAGCCTTCCGAGCCCACCAACCCCGGTACTGCGGATGCAGCAGTTATAGCGATAGCCGCTGTTGCCTGCGTAGCTCTTGCCGGTGTTGTCATCGCAAAGAAAGTAAGATAATTCGCTTTGAATAACAAAAAACCGTCTTCGGACGGTTTTTTTCACCTTCCCCTGTTGGGGCGCGACGCGTTAAGAAAACTCCACGGTGTGGAGTTTTTAGCCAAAGCGGTGAAGCAATCTGTGATTGCGAACCGGGCAGGGGACCGTGCCGTGCACGGTGGATGAGGCGAACAGTCTATATAAAAACTTAAAGAATCAACTCCTTCAGCCTGCTCAGCAGACAGCGTCTCGCCTGCGGGCTCGGTCAGGTCGCGGCTCTGACAGTCCACCGGACTGTCATTCACTACCGCGCCCCCCGCTTCGCTACCTCGGGGGCATATTTGTTGTATCAGAATAAAATCTATATACATTATATGGCGATAATTAAAAAAACAATAAAAAAAGTATTGACAAATATAAATCATAATGATATAATATATCAGCACGAATTATAATAAGGAGGAAAATATGAAAAAAATTCTTGCTGTCGCAACAGCGATAATCATGATAACCGCTGTATGCGCTACCGTATCATTTGCAGCGTCAGAGCCCGCTCTGATCATCACTGCAGAGCAGCTTTCAGCCGCCGATAACACGTATAACGGCAGCTCCGCTGAATTAAAGGAAGAGGGCGGAGAAAAGTTCGCACAGTTCACTGCCGTGAACCTGGACCCGCATTTCTATTTCGGCACAGTGCCGGAAACAGATGCCGCCAACCATTACGCGGTCGTTAAATACAGAACGACCTCCGGCGCACAGTCCATAGACGCATATATGGCAGGTGCTGAGCCGCACACGATATTCGGCACCTTTGAGGCTGACGGTCAGTGGCATTGCACCATAGGCGATCTTGAACAGTCCGGCAGCAACTGGACCGGTAAGTTTGCCCGTCTTGACCCGCTGAACAACGGTGGACTCGTCGAGGGCGACACGATAGACATAGCCTGGATAGCCCTGTTCGCATCCGAGGATGACGCTAAGGCTTATACCGGCGGCTCGTCAGAGCAGCAGCAGCCCGCTGAAAAAGGCGAGGATCAGTGGCTTTGCGGCGAAGAGCCCGCAGCTATGTCACCGAACTGGTGGTTCAATCCCGTCGGTGAGCCCGATGACAAATTCGTCACCGTAACGTTCACCGCTACGAGCAATTTCAGCGGTATTCACGCTTTCTACTATTGCTCCAACACTGACAACGGCTTCACGCTCGCTCATATGAACGTAGCTCTTGTCAAGGACGGCAACGTAGTTGCAGATGCTGAGCTTGCTTCCAACGGCGACGCATGGGCTGACACCGATTTCGGCAAAGTCTTCGGTCCCGGCGAATACACGATCAGATACACTCCCAAATCCGGTTCCGGCGTTGAAAACGACTGCTGGTGCGTTTTAGCAGGTACAACGGCAGAATCCTCTGCCGTAGTTGAAGCCGGCGGCGGCGCTAGACAGTCTGCAGAAGCGGCTCCCGTAATTATGCTTATAGGCGCCGACGCTCAGGGCACGACCCCGACCAACCCCGGTACTGCCGACGCTTCCGTTATAGCCATAGCGGCTGTCGCCTGCGTAGCTCTTGCCGGCGTAGTCATCGCAAAGAAAGTCAGATAATCTGATTTGAATAACAAAAAAACCGTCTTCGGACGGTTTTTTTGTTAACCTTCCCCCGTTGGGGCGCGACGCGTTAAGAAAACTCCACGGTGTGGAGTTTTTAGCCAAAGCGGTGAAGCGATCTGTGATCGCGAACCGGGCAGGGGACCACGCCCTATACCTTCCCCCGTTGGGGAAGGGGGACCACGTAGTGGTGGATGAGGCGAATATTTTATATTAAAACTTAAAAGTTTAACTCCTTCCGTCTCGCTTTCGCGAGCCACCTCCCTCGGAGAGGGAGGCAATTCCTTCAGTCTCGCTTGCGCGAGCCACCGTCTCGCCTGCGGGCTCGGTTAGGTCGCGGCTATGACAGTCCACCTGGCTGTCATTAACTACCACAAACCCCGCTTCAATACCAAAGGTAGGGAGAATTGATATACCTACCTCATTGAGAGAAGTG
>JAEEGL011109615.1_pt1 | contig 48925 bp, 52 predicted proteins | sample 9134231 | NCBI WGS metagenome assembly JAEEGL01 (sample SAMN16246548, study PRJNA631951) | gut metagenome | biome: gut microbiome; feature: rumen; material: fiber-attached | host: Bos | place: Iran: Karaj | collected 2018-10 | reverse complement strand
ATGCTTTGCAACATCATTATATCCATGATGTTGTTTGATGCAATATTCAACAGCTTCTAATTTAAATTCTTTTGAATATTTTGACATAAAAATAAACCCTCCTTGTCAAACTTTTTTGTCTAACAATTTGGGTTCATTTCAGTTTTCCTAGTCGTTTTTTGTTAATATATTTAAAATCTCAGGATAAATTTTTTCTGCATTATTATTCCAATTATCAACCATTTGTTTTGCTTGATTTCTAGAATCGGCAATACTTTCTAGATTAAATAAAGTTTCTCCATTTTCAATAATTTTGCATTTTACTGAAAAAGTTGTTTCTGAAATTGGAGTATATTCTGCATATACAGAAAATTCATCTTTAATTTGATTATAAGTTTGCTTAAAATTGCTATCTACTTTTAATTTAATGATTCCTGGTAACATATCTATTGTAAGGTCTAAAGCATTTCTTCCTTCTTCAGTTAGTTCAATTATTTCATCATTATTTTGATAGTGTTTTAAAATAAATTTGTCTTCAAGTAAGTCTTGTAAAAATTGTTGAAAGTCAAAATAGTTCATATCTGAAATAGAGATAACTAATTCTAACAATTCTTTGTAACTAACAGGATGGTTTACTTTTTGTAAGATATATAAAATTAATAATTTATTATCTGCAAGTTTTTCATCTGTTTTTGTCAATTTTTCAAGCCCTCCTTTAAAATAATTTATAAATATCCGTTTGCATTATATCATATAAGATTTAGAATTGCTATAGTTTTAACAAAAAAATATTTAATCGAAATATTTAAAAAAATAATTTTCATTTTTAAATAATCTAATAGATACAAAATACTTGAAAACTGTTATAGTAAAATGATATAATAAGTTTGTTAAAAAAGAGTAATATTTCAAATGAAAAAATTAAGAAAATATTAGGGAAGGAAGCATTTAATATGAGAATAATATTAGCGTCAAAATCACCAAGAAGAAAAGAATTAATGGATTTAGCTGGATTTAATTATGAAGTTTTGCCAAGTAATTCTGAAGAAAAATGGGATGATTCTTTAAGTATTGAAGAAAACTCAAAAGAATTAGGATATCAAAAAGCCAAAAATGTTTTTGATAATACTCAACGGAGACAGAGCAATTGTTGGTTCAGATACAATAGTTGTAAAAGATGGACAAGTTTACGGAAAACCAAAAACGAGAGAAGACGCTATTAAAATGCTTCGAGAATTACAAGGAGATAGACATTCTGTATATACTAGTTTAAGTGTAATAATTGAAGAAAAAGGAAAAACCAAAGAATACAAAGAGGTTTATGAGACTTATGTTTATGTAAAACCTATGGAAGATTCAGAAATTATTAATTATGTCGATACTTATAATGTATTCGATAAAGCAGGTTCTTATGCAATTCAAAGCAAATTTGCAGTTTATATAGAAAGAATGGACGGAGATTACAATGCAGTTGTTGGACTTCCAATAAGTAGATTATATGATATATTTAAAGAAAATGAAATTTGGTAATTAGTTTTAAAGGTGGCTTTAATATGAGAAAAAGTATAAAAGTATTAATTGTTTTGGCTATAATAATTGCAGTTGTGGTTACGATTATTTTTGTGAATTTAAAGAAAAAACCTAAATTAGAAGAATATGTTAAACCTGTTTATAATTACTTTGCAATGTATTCTTTAGATGGTAAAGTTGGAGTAATAAACAAGAGTGGAAAAATTGTATTAGAAGCAAATTATTCAGATGTATTTATTCCAAATCCATCAAAACCTATTTTTTTATGTTATGAAAATAATGGTTCATATAAAATATTAAATGGAAAAGGTGACGAGTTATTTAAAGATTATGACGAAGTAACAGCACTTCAAACATCTGAAATGAATTTAGATTTTGAGAAAGTTTTCTTTAGATTTAAAAAAGATGGAAAATTTGGACTAATTGATTATGAAGGAAATATTATAGTTCCAGCAAATTATGACAGTTTAGAAAGTTTAAAGGCAAGACCTGGAGAAATATTAGCTAAAAAAGATGGAAAATTTGGAGTAATAGGAGCAGACGGAAACATTAAAATATCAGCAAAATATGATTCTATTACTGGTGATGAATATTTTACAGATAAATATGGATATGGTCAAACAGGTTACATTGTTGGAATAAAAAAAGAAAATGGATTTGTATATGGATACATAGATAATAATGGAGAGCAATTACTAAAAGAAGAGTTTGAATCTATCTCAAGAGTTTCAAATTATGATGAATCTGATATTTATCTAATTGTAATGAATAACGGAAAAAAAGGTGTTTATAAAGGAAATAAGCAAATAATTGAACAAAAATATCAAAATATTAATTATACAGAAAAATCAAAATTGTTTGTAGTAAAAAGAAATTCAAAATATGGTATTTTTAATAATAAAGGAAAAGAAGTATTAGCTGTAAAATATAAAGCTTATAATTTAGCAGGAGATTATATCTCAGTTGAGACAGAAAGTGGAAATAAAGAGCTTTATGATATAAATGGCAATAAAGTAAGTAATTTAAACTATAAAAGTGTTCAAGCTTCACGGAAAAAAAGGAAGTTATATTGCAATTGATGAAGATGGACTTTATAGTATAATTACAGATTCTAATACAATTTCAAATAATTATACATATATTTCATATGCGTTTGATAATTATTTCATTTTTAGAAATACAGAACGGAAATTATGGACTTTTAAATATCTATACTGGAACAGTTCTAGAGCCTGAATATACTTTTATGTTGAAAATTAATGGGAAAAATGCAATTGAAGCAGTTAATCCAAATGGCATAGTTGATATTTATTCTAAAGAAATAGAAAAAGTTTTATCAATGCCAAATGCTGTTATAGAAGACGTTAACGACGATTACACAATGATTTTTTCTGATACTGAAATGAGTTATATAGATATTAATGGAGAAGTGGTTCCTAATACACAAGTTTATCCACTTCACAACATTTTTGCATTTAATGAAAATGGAAAATGGGGCTATAAGAAGAGTACAGGTGAAGTTGTGTTAGAGCCAAAATATGATTTAGCTACAGATCTTAATGAATTTGGATTTGCTGGAATAATGCAAGATGGTCAATGGGGTGTTGTAGATTCAAATGGAGATGTGCTAAGGCAACCTACATTTGAGATAGATACATATTATCTTCCAACATTTGTTGGAGAATATTTATTAGAATTAAGTGATACATATCATTGTTTAGAATTAGAGTAATAATTTTTTTGGAGGGAAAATTTTGAAAACAATTGTTATAGGTGGAGGGCCAAGCGGCATGATGGCTGCAATTTCGGCTTCATCTAAAGGAGATCAAGTTATTCTTCTAGAAAAGAATAATATGCTTGGTAAAAAATTATTAATTACTGGAAAAGGAAGATGTAATATAACAAGCTCACTAGATATTAGTGAGTTTATTAATAATACTCCTGGAAATGGAAAATTTTTGTATAGCTGTTTTCATGATTTTACAAATTTAGATATTATAAATTTGCTTAATAAACATGGCTTAGAAGTTAAAAAAGAGAGAGGAAATAGAATATTTCCTGTGACAGATAAAGCTCAAAGTGTTTTAGATTGTTTTATTAAAGAATTGAAAGAAAAAAATGTTGATGTAAGAACTAATTCAAATGTAGTAGAAATAAAAGTAGATAATAATCAAGCATGCGGAGTATATTTGGATTCACGGTGAGTTAATAACTGCTAGTAAAGTGATTTTAGCAACCGGTGGAAAAAGTTATCCAATAACGGGTTCAGATGGAAAAGGATATAAACTAGCAAGTAGATTAGGTCATACTATAATTGAACCTAAAGCTTCTATTATACCGATGCTTGCAGATGTAAATATATGCCAAAGACTTCAAGGATTATCATTAAAAAATGTTAAAATTATAATAAAAGATATTGAAAAAAATAAATTAATATATGATGACTTTGGAGAAATGCTATTTACTCACTTTGGAGTAAGTGGACCTATAATTTTAAGTGGTTCTGCACATTTAATAAGATACAAAGAAATTGAAAGATTATTAGAAGAAAATAAAATAAAATTATATATAGACTTTAAGCCAGCTTTATCTACGGAAGAACTTGATAAGAGAATTTTAAGAGATTTTGATGAGTTTAAGAATAAAGAATATAAAAATAGTTTAGAAAAATTATTACCAAGAAAGATGATAGACTTAATAGTTGAATTATCTAAAATTAATCCATATAAAAAGGTAAATGAAATTACAAAAGAAGAAAGAAAAGAATTAGTAAATTTATTAAAAAATTTCGAAGTGACATTAAAAGGTTTTAGACCAATAGAAGAAGCTATCATTACTGCAGGTGGTATATCAACAAAAGAAATTAATCCTAAAACAATGGAATCTAAAATAATTAAAGGTTTATATTTTGCAGGAGAAATAATTGATGTTGATAGTTATACAGGTGGATTTAATTTACAAATTGCTTATTCAACAGGATTTGCCGCAGGAATGAATTAATATAGGAGTTTAAATATGTTTAAAACTATTGAACAGGATACAACTGCTGAAATTACAGAAAAAAAGTCTAAGTTTATAGCAAATGTTTTTTATGTAGAAAGCATAGAAGAAGCAGAAGAAAAAATTAAACAGATAAACAAAAAGTATTTTGATGCTCGTCACAATTGTTATGCATTTAGTATATATACAGATAATCGGAGTTGTTAATAGATTTTCTGATGATGGAGAGCCTTCACGGAACAGCAGGGGGACCAATGCTAAACATTTTAAATTCGCAAGGATTATCAAATGTTTTAGTAATTGTTACCAGATATTTTGGTGGAATTTTGTTAGGGACAGGTGGTCTTGTTAGAGCTTATTCAGATGCAACTTTAAAAGCTTTAGAGAGTGCAAAAATTATTAATAAAGATTTGGGACTAGAATGCACTTTAGAGATAAGCTATCAAGATTTAGAAAAATTGAAATATTATTTTGGACAAAAAAGCATAATAATTACAAATCAAGAGTTTAATGAAAAAGTAAAAATTACATTTGAGATAGCCGAAGAAAAACTGAATAATATGCAAAATAATAAAGACACTTTAAATTTTAAATTTGAAAACTTAAAAATTATTAGAAAAAAAGTTTGTTTAATGTAAGTGGGCTGCTAAAAGTATTTGCAAGAATTTAATATGTATGGTATAATAAAAACGTTAAGCCTGGTATATTCTGGGCACTAACAAATTTATAAACAAGGAGATAAACCAATGAGCGGCAAACAGGAAGGGTATCCCAAAGGATATCCTGACATTGTGCCAGAATTACCAACACTGCTAGAACACATAGCAGGATGTGTGGTAAAAATAAGCACAAGTGTCAAAGAAAAAGTTCGGTTAGAAGAAGCAATGACAATGGACTTAGGGGAGGAGTATAAAATCCGAGGATGGTCTATACTGGGAAATTATATCAATAATTATGTAGTCCCTGATGGCTATGAAGCTAAAAGGACCTGTGTCACATACTCACCACATCATGGAAAATTTACTGTTGTAGTTCATCTCAAATATGTAGATGGTGACATAACTGTAATTCCCTGTGAAACTTTGTCGAGTATTGAAGAACTCAAAGAAAAATACCCGAACTTGTTTGACTTGGAAGGAGAATTGTTGGCTATCAACTTTTAGAAGTCTCTCAACTGAGAATTTTTAAAAATGAAAATCAAAAGCTGGGGCGGAAAACCTTAAAAAGTTTTCTGTCTTAGCTTTTAAATTTTTTTAAATAAGTTATAAAAAAATGTAGACTTTTTATAAATTTATATATATAATAAAGAAAAAATGGGAGCATTGGAGGTTCTTGAAAATGTACGAAAGGAATGCTATAGTCTTAGAGAGATATTTTGAAGGAATATTTGGCTTTAAGAATAATTTTAACTTAAGAAAAAATTATTTTAATTATCGTAAATTATTCGAAACTTACGAAACTTATTGCTCTGCTCTAGAAGCAGAAGAAAAAGCTCAAAAAGAGTTCGACGAGGCAAGTAGTAACATTACCAAAATTCAGAAGACTCAAGAGAGACTATACAATAAAGGCGCAAAATTTGAATATAGTAGATATGTAATTTTTAATAATATTAAAGAAACTCCAGAAAACATTAGTAAATATTTAGATAAAGTTTATAAAGATGCTCAAAAAAATAGTGAAGACTTAAAAGATCTTGGAGATAAATTTGTTACTTCTGTTGAAAGCTATAATGAAAAAAGTGAAACTTTAGCTTCATGTCAAGCAGCAAAAGCAAAAGCTCAAAAAGAATTCGAAAAAGCTTATGACGAAACAAAAACATGCATTGAATCAATTCCAGATGAAGATGTTACTTTTGCAAAACAATTTATAGATTCAGAAAATAAAGATACAAAAAAAGAACTTACAGAAATATTTAATGATAATGGAAAAAATGAAAGAAATCCTTTCGATCCTGATGTCATCACAAATGCAATAGTAAATAGTTTTTCTATTTATAAAAATGAATTAGATGTTTATTTAAATGGATTAGATAGAGCAGAAAAACTATTAAATGAAATAGAATTCGATATTGTAAAAAATGATAAACACAGAAAATATTATAACGATTCAAAATTAAAATTAGATTTTTATAATGCAGAAAAAGATTATTTAGTACAATTCTTAGATAATGAAAGAATTACTGCTATGTATGATCAAAAAGTGCATAGAAAACTTATGTTAGATGCTTGTAGAAATTTAAATGCAGATTTTGTGCAAATTAATAATTTGTATGATATTATTTTAAAGGAAATTGCTGGTAGATCAACTAAAAAATTATATAAAGAAAATTATAATAAAGAATATTTATTAGAACTAGAAAATTCTTCAAATGCATTAAATATGGAAACTAATAAAATAAAAGCAAAATCTATGGCTTTAATGAACCTAAATTATTGGAGAATAGAAGGAATAAGAAGAATTTACGAAGTATTTGATGAAGATATTACTCAAATTTATGGAAAAGATTTATCAGAGTTTAACCCATCAGAAACTTTTGAGGATGATTCTGAAGAAGATAGTGCTTCTCAAATAATAGAAGAAATTGAAAGCATTGTAGAAGATGAAAAACCTCAAACAATAAAAACAGAAAAAATAACTAAAAAAACTGAAATAAAATCTTCAGATTTAATGCTAGAAACGCCAGAAGAGATTAAACCAGCATCAAAAGAAAAAACTAAAAAGAAAAAATCAAAATACGGAGTATTAAAATCTTCTAAAAAGGCTCTAGCAAATGCTATATATATTTCACTTCAAATACAAGATAATGAAATGCAAAAAAGAAAAATGTTTGAAAAAGAACAAAAACAGAACGATAAATCAATTGTAGCAGAAGAAGATCATTCTTTATTTAGTACAGAAGAAAATGATGAAGAAGAATCAATATTAGATTTATATTTTAAAAGTGAAGATAAAAATACTGCAAAGAGAAAAGCAAGAGACAATAAAATGCTTGAAGAAGAGACAAACAAGAAAAATAAAAAAGGTATCTTTAAAAAGATAATTGGAATTAATGCAAAAGAAAAAATTGAAGCATAAATAATTATAAAAAATGTTATGAAGTTATCTTTATAACATTTTTTTGTTTGCTAAAAAACTAAAGATTAAATTGTAAATATTTTTGAAACCATATTATTTTTTTATTTGTTTTATATACAGAAGGGAGGATTTCTTTATGCTAGCAGATATAGAAAGAGCCATTAATCAATATTCAGATATGGTATATAGAATTGCATTAACGAGAACAGGAACTCGTGAAAATGCAGAGGATATATATCAAGATGTATTTTTAAAATATAGTGAGAAAAGTCCAAATTTCGATGATTTTGAACATGAAAAAGCTTGGCTTATTAGAGTTACAATTAATATGACAAAAAATTTTAATACTTCTTCATGGAATAAACGAGTAGTAAATTTAGATGAAAATTTGAAATTTGAAACTCCTGAACAAACAGGAGTATTTGAAGTTGTTTGTAATCTTCCACAAAATTATAAAACAGTAATTTATCTAATGTATTATGAAGGATATAAAATAAACGAAATTTCAAAAATTATGAAAATTAAAGAAGGAACCATTAAAACTTGGGCTTTTCGAGCAAGACAAATTCTAAAAGAAAAATTAGAAGGAGGTTTTGAAGATGAATAAAAATAGTGAAAATTATAAGCAAGCTATGAATCAAGTTCATGCAAGTGATGAATTAAAAGAAAGAACATTAGAAAAAGCTAAAAAGCAAAAGAAGAGTGCTAGTTTAATATTTTTGCGTTATGCTACTAGCATTGCAGCTGTCGCAATAGTAGCATTTGTTGGAATATCTATTTATAATAATAACCCAAAAGAAAACTTAACAGCTAAAAGTAATAAAATTAGTAAAGAATTTAAAAATGAACAACTTGAAAAATATGGAATAAAAAGATTTTCTAGTACTGATGAATTGAAAAAAGCAATTAAAAAATCAGGATTATATAGAGCTAATGGTAATTATTATGAAACTAAAGGTGAATTTTTGGATACGGCCGTAGAAGAAAGTGAAAGTGTTTCTGATAATTCTAATTCAAGAAATATAGATTATTCAAAAACAAATAATCAAGTTGAAAATGTTGATGAAGCAGACATTGTAAAAACAGATGGCGAATATATTTATTATGTTAATGGTGAAGCGGTTTATATAATAAATAGTAAAAATTTAGATATTCAAAGTAAGATTATTATTGATAATTTTAGACCAATAAATTTATTTATAAATGACAATAAAATGGTTGTTCTAGGAAATTATCATAAGGTTGTTGAAGGAAAAGACGAACAACGTGATGAAGAATATGATTATCGTTATTTGTCTTATTATAATTATGAAGAATATGCAAAAGCTATTGTATATGATATTTCTGATAAAGAAAATCCTAATTCAATAAGAGAAGTTGCTTTAGAAGGTGGATTGTCTCAAGCAAGAATGATTGGAGATAATGTTTATTTTATTGCTAATAAATGGTTATATTATGGAATAGATGAAATAAAAGATGAAGACATACTTCCTAAGTATATAGATTCAAGAAATTCTAGTGATGAACAAATGGTAAAAGCAACCGATATTGCTTATTTTGGAGAAATAAATCAAAGTATTTATTCAATGATTGCCGGATTTAATATTAATAATAATGAATCTGCTAATATAGAAACATTTTTAGGAGTTGGTTATGATGTTTATGTTAGTGAAAACAACATGTACATTATTCAAACAGATTCTAATTATTATAGAACTAGAAATGATAGTAGCTCAACAATTTATAAATTTAAATTAGATAATGGTTTTGTAACAGCAGTTGCTAAGGGAAATGTTCCAGGATATATAAATGATCAATTTTCTCTAGATGAATATGAAGGGAATTTAAGAATAGTTACTACAATTTATAGCTATGAAGAACATTATGAAAATCCTTGGGATGACGGATTCTATCTTGATGAAAACTATACAACACAACTTACTGTTTTTGATGAAGATTTAAAACAAATTGGTGTAATAAAAGATTTGAAAAAAGATGAAAGAGTATATGCTGTAAGATTTATTGGAAAAGTTGGATATGTAGTTACTTATGAACAAGTTGACCCACTTTTTGTAATAGATTTATCTGACCCAACAAATCCAGTAGTTAAAGGCGAGTTAGAGATTCCAGGTTATAGTGCATATTTACATCCAATTGATGAAACTCATATTATAGGAATAGGTTATAATACTAAACCAAATGGATATGGAGGAATGACTACTGACAATTTGAAAATGAGCATGTTTGATGTTTCAGATTTAGAAAATCCAAAAGAATTATTTAAAATAGATATTGGAAAAAATTATTCGTATTCACAAATAATGTATGAACATAAAGCATTATTTTACAAAGCTTCAGAAGGATTGATAGGATTTCCAGCACAATGGTATGATGGAGTACAGTATTCTGGATTAGCTTTATTTAAAATAGATTTAGAAAATAATCAATTTATTGAAATAACTGATCTTATGGATAAAGGATATAACAATTATTCTTCAATTTTAAGAGCAATTTATATAGATAATATTTTATATACTTTATCATACAATCAAATTATATCATATGAATTAGATACTTTTGAAAAACTAAATCAGTTAGATTTAAAAGATGATAGAGTATTTGACCATATGGTAGTTGAATAAAAATCATAAATTGACCTCTAAATGAATACAATTAAACAAATGTATTCGTTTGGAGGTTTTTTGTTGATGAAGGGAGTATCAATCGAAGAACGTGCAGTTAATTTAGCACATTATATTATAGATACAAAAGATACAGTAAGGGGAGCAGCTAAAAAATTTGGAGTTTCAAAATCAACAGTACATAAAGATGTTAGTCAAAGATTATTAAATATTAATTATGCATTAGCTTTAGAGGTTAGAAAAATACTTGATGAGAATAAAGCAGAAAGACATTTAAGAGGGGGAATGGCTACGAAATTGAAATATGAAAAAGTTACAAAAAAGATAACAAATTGTAACATAAATGAAAAGAAAAGTGGATAAGACCCAAAAACCTTTTGAATAGCTGGTTACAGGTAAGATACTGGGAAAAACTGGCTTTGACAATCGCTACAAACCGTGTTATATTTTGGTTAGATTTTGAGTCAAGTTTTGTCAAAATCTGCAAAATATTTAGTTAGTAGGTGATTGTTTTATGGGAATTTATAGATCAGAAATTTTAGATTTAAGAAAAAACATTGGAGATAATATTGGACAACGAATAATTATAAAGGAGTCACCAGGAAAACGTAGTAAGCCACTTGAAAAGTCTGCAATAATAGAAAATACATATAAAGATTATTTTAGAGTAAAATTCGAAGATGCAAATAGAATCGGTTCATATAATTATACAGATTTATTTACAAGAACAATTGAAGTAAAAATTGATAACGGAAATGGCTTTGAGCCATTAATTGAGCCACAAGTTGAAATAAAAAGAAGAAAAACTGCAGTATAAATTAAATAAAAATGGAATTATTTAAAAAATCCTCCATATAAATGGTAATAAGAAAACATTTATATAGGAGGATTTTTATTTATGGATGTTATAAATATTAATAAAAGAATTTTAAGTGGTTCTAAAGAAATTGAAATAAGAGAAGATGTAATTGTTCCAGATTCAAAACCAGATTTAGTAAGTGTATTAGATATTAATGGAAATAGCTATTTATATAAAATAAATGTAGAAGATGGCAAAATAGTATTTGATGGGAATTTTGATAGCTTTTTAATTTATATATCAAGTGAACAAGAAACAAGAGCATTAAATATGTCTTTTAAATTTGGAGATTCTATAGAAAATAACTTAATTAAATCAAACATGACATTTAAGTATAATATTGATATAGTAAAATCAGAGTCAAAAGTTTTAAATGAAAGAAAAGTAAATGTCTCATGTGTTTTAAGAATTAATTATGAAATTTTTGAAATACAAAAAATAGATATATATAATGAATTTGAAAACATTGAAGGTATTCAATTACAATCATCTCAGATGTTAGTAAATTCATTAATTGGATGTAATTCAAATAAAGTTCAAATAAAAGAAGATATTAAAGTTGATGATTTAGACAATATTAAAGAAATTTTAAAATTTAATGTTCAAATAAGCAATAAAGAAACTAAAGTTAGTTATAATAAGATTTTAGCTAAAGCAGAAGCAAATTTTTCTATTATATACATAACAGAAGATGAAAGAACTGTAAATGTTAAGTATACTTCTCCTGTAATGAGTTTTATTAGCTTAGAGAATATAAAAGATGACAGTAAGTGCAATATTGAATATCAAATTAGAAATATCTTTTTAAAAGTAAATTCATCAGAAGAACATTCAATATCATGTCAAATAGATTTTGATGTTAGTTGCGAAGCATATGAAAGTAAGCAAATAAGTATTGTAAGTGATTTATACTCTTTAAAATTTAATACAACATTTGATTCTAAAGAAATAGAAGTGGAAAAATTTAATGATTCTTTAGATGATAAAATTGTTGAAATAGAAGAAAGAATAGAAATAAATGATATAAAAAATATTTTCGAAATACAAAGTGAGAGTAAAATTTTGAAAAATACTATTTCAAATGATTTTTCAAATGTTGAAGGAGAAGTTGTATTAAAATTATATTATGAGGAAGTAAATAAAATGGGGCTTAATATTAAAAATGTCGTAGTTCCTTTTATCACAAAAATTCCAGCTTCTCAAAATATTAGCACAGAAGTATATAGCAAAGAATTCGATTTAAATAATAATACAGTATTAGTTAGATTACAATTAAAAGTAGTTGATTCTAATTCAAAGATAGAAAAGATAAGAACGGTTGAAAATGTAGTGACAGAAGATTTATTAAGTAATAACGATTATAGTATGGTAATATATTTTGTAAAGCCAAATGATACAATTTGGAATATCTCAAAAAGTTTTAATGTTTCACAAGATTCTATAATAAGTTTAAATAATCTTGAAAACCCAGACAAGATTAATGTTGGAGATAGATTATATATAGTAAAATAATTATTTAAAGGTATTAATATGGATAAAATTTATTCTAGACCAAGGATTAGATTTAATAAACCACAAAAGATGAATAAAAAGCAGAAACTAAAATTGTTGATATACACTATTTTAGTTCTGCTTTTTTTATTTACTATATTTGTTTTTAAAGCAGCATATCCAATATTTGTTGCTACATGCGAGAATGCAGCAAGTTCAGCAGCCACTAATATTTTGAATAAAGAAGTAAATGAAGTAATGATAATGTATAATTATGATGATTTGGTAAATATTCAGAAGGATTCTAATGGAAATATTAGATACATTGAAGCCAAAATAATGCCAATAAATGAGATGATTGCTAAGATAACTAAAAATATTCAAGAAAAACTAGATATGAATAGTATGATATCTGTTAATCTTAATTTTGGAAGTGTATCTGGAATAAGTGCTTTATCAAGCATTAGTCCTAATTTTAAAATTGCTCTAGAAAGAGCAGGAACAGTTGAAGCTAACATAGACTCAGAGTTTACTTCAGTTGGGATTAATCAAACATTACATAGAATATATTTAAATTTAAATTGCAATATTTCAATTTTAACTCCTTTTGAAAGTGTTAATAAAAATGTTTCTACTCAAGTATTGCTCACAGAGACAGTTATTGTCGGAGAAGTACCATCAACATATTATAATTATGATAATTTAGGATTTGAAGATGTAATTACTACATTAAAATAAATTTGAAATGTATTTTTTATATAAATAAAAGAATAAATTTTGATTTAATAGAAATTACTTTTTTATTGACCATTTTATTTTTAAAGTATATAATCTAAATATGAAATTATAATAAAGGAGGATATAATGGAAGAAGTAAAAAACGAACTAAGTTTAGGTAAAATTACAGTAAAATTTATAATAAAGTTTATTTTATGGTCAATATTGTTTTTTATAATTGGAGCAATAATTGTTGGAGTTGCATCAGGTAGTTCTATTTCAAATATTGATAGTAATATAAATGGAATTGATGATGTTAAAAATGTATTTGGAGCTGTTAAAGGTTTTATTTATGGATTAGTTATTGTTGATTTAGTAGTTGCATTTTTGGCTACAAAATTATCTATTGGTGGAATTGCTAAAAAAATAACTATTACATTAGAGAATAAATCTCAAATTTTAAAAAGAATTTCAATAGTATTAACAATAATTGCTGTTATAGTTATAGTATTACATACTGTAATAGTAAAAAATGTTGATAAAATGATAATGAAAGATATTGATGAATTTGATAGCTTAGGAGAACTTATTAAAGAAGCAGATGATAAAAAAGATGAAATAGCTAACGATTTCGGAATAGATGTAGAAGAAGAGCTTGATGAAGCTTTAAGTTTGTTAAAAGGTTTAAATACAGCTGGTCATATATATTCAGTTTCAGGACTAGTATTTTTAGTAATGATTCCTGCTTCAAATCTTATTTTAAAAAAGAAAATAAAATAGAATAAGTTATTATAATTATTAAAAAAGCTTTTTTAAGAATGAAAATTCTGAAGGAAGCTTTTTTTGATTGAAAATAAATATTGTATATGATAAAATAATTAAGAATTATTAAAAAGTTAAGGAATTATTCAATTGCAAAAATTAAAGAAATTTAAAGAAAAATTATTAAATAATAAAATATATATAATATTTTTTTTGCTTTATGCAAGTATTTCGTTTGGATTAATTTTTTTCCATGAACAATGGAGAGATGAAGCACAGAGTTGGCTTTTGGCTAAAAATTTAAGTATTATTGATTTAATAAAACATCTTAAGTATGAAGGTCATTTTTTGCTTTGGTATTTAATTATAATGCCATTTGCAAAGCTAGGATTTCCATATGTTACTCAAAATATTATAAGTTGGTTTTTTACTGTACTTGCAGGAGCAATTTTCTTATTAAAAGCTCCATTTTCAAATAGAAAAAAAGTACTATTGTTATTTTCATTTCCAATGTTATACTTGTTTCCAATTGTTGCAAGATGCTATTGCTTAATTCCTCTTGCAATTGTTATGACTGCTATGTTCTATAAAGATAGATATGAAAAACCAATTCGTTATGTTTTATCAATTGTTTTTATTGCAAATACGCATGTAATAATGTTAGGAATGGCTGGATATTTATTGCTCGAATTTATTATTGAAGCAGTTAAAAGGAAAAATGATTTTTCAAAAAATAGTAAAAAAACAATTATTTTTAGTTTAATATTGGTATTTATTTTATTATTCTTAACAGCTGCTCCTTTATTTGGATGCTTATCATTTAATAAAGATGTTGGCACAAATTATCCACTATGGTATAAAATTTTAGGTGTTTTTTTATTAGAACCATTATTAATGGTACAAGAACTTTTTGAAGTAATAATATATAATAATTTTTTTGCAATTATTATATTTGTTTTATCTTTTTATATAGTTTTATATGAAATAAAGAACAATAAACTTGAATTTTTAAAAATTTGGATAATATTGTTGTGGCAATATTTAATTTATGTTACTATTTATGGAATGAGCTCTCAAAGAGCAGCAACAGTTATTTGGATTATAATATTTTTTGCGTGGACAAGGCAAAATAAGAAAGATACTAACGAATTAGATGAGAAATTTTTGAAAATTTCAATAATACTATTACTAATTTTAAACATTATAAATGGAATAATTTTTATAAGCTTAGATATAAAATATAATTATTCAAGTGCTAAGCAAACAGCTGACTTTATTGATCAAAATATTGAAGAAGAAAGTGTTATGATAACAGGAAGCCAAGCTGAATTCTGCAGTTCAATAATGGCACATACTGATAAAGTAAAATTCTATTATATTCAAAGAAAAGATTATTTTACATATGCTGTTCTAGATTCAACAAGCAGATTAGGCTTATTACCGGAAGATTTTTATGATGTTCTAGATGAATTTGACGACTCAGACAATTTGTATTATGTATATACACCAACTAAAGTAAGTTTTTTTAATGATAAAAAGACTATAGATGAATTAGTGGAGAATGGTAGATTAGAAAAAATTTTTGAAAGCGATAAAGCATTTGAAAAAAATGAAGAATACATTATTTACAAGATAAACAGATAAGGTAAAAGAATGAAAAATGAAAGAAAAATTATTAAAGATTACTGAAATAATAATGTTAACTTTAACTATAATTATATTAGTTTTTTTTCAGACGAAACATGAATTATGGTTAGATGAATTAGATTGGAGTCTAGGAATAGTAGAAAGTGGCAACTTAAAAGAAATATGCAAAACAGTACTAAGTACTGGAGAAAATTTGCCGTTGTTCTATATTTTGCTATTTTGGGCAAAACATATTTTGGGGTACAATATATTGATGCTAACAATGTTTACATCAACAATATTTACAATAATAGGAATATTTGGAATTTTAAAAGTTTCAGATGAAGTATTAGAGAAAAAAAACAGAATATTTACGGCGTTTTCTATATTTGTCTCATATTCAATTATGTCACAATGTGGATGGCAACTTAGACCATATGGATTATTGTTTTGTTGTTCTGCATGGATGCTATATTTTTATATCAGAAACCAAAAAGAAAAAACTTGCTCTAATATGATTAAATATGTTATATTTATGATATTAACAATGTATACACATTGGTTTGGAGTTTTAATTAGCTTAATATATGCAGCTATTGATTTGGTTTTATTAATAGTTAAGAAAAATAAAAAAATCTTTATCATACCTTATATTATAGCTGGATTAGCATTTCTTCCAAGTTTTATACTATTACTTCAATTTCATCAAGGAGACATAAAAAGATTTGGAGTTGACATTCCAAGTCTATTGAATATATTATTTATATTCAGATTTTTAGGTGGAGAATTGTTCTTTCTTGGAATAGCTATTTTTATCATAACAATTACTATGGTAGTAAAAACAATTTTGAAAAAAGATGAAAGTTTATTAATAAAGATTATAGCATGGATTATATTTTTATTAATAACGTTAACTTATATATATAGCAGATATATCAACCAGCAAGGTTCGATAATAAGAAATAGATATTTTACAGTAATTCTTCCGCATGCAATTATTTTATTAGGGTTTGGAGGAAAAAAACTATTTGGATATATTAGTTCTAATTCAGAAAAAGCTGGAGTTTTAAAATTTATATTAGTGTTTTATATCATATTAGAAATAGTTGTAGCTTATTATTATATATTAATATATCACAATAGTGGCGTAGTAAGCTGTTATAAAGAATGGGCTGAATGTTTAGTAAATCAAGAAGATGTTTACAATGATGATACTTTAATTATTTGCACGTATGGAAAAACATGGATTGATTATTATTTTGACAAAGATAAAAAAGTTCCAAATAATATTATCGGAGTGAATCCATTAGAAATACCTAATATGATGCATATGGCAGAAGAGGAAATTTCTGATTTTAGATTTTTTGTAAAAGATGGAAAAGAAAGCTATAAAAGAGTTACAAAAGAGGAAATAGAGAAATATAATGTAATTTATTATTTAGAAGAATATAGAACCATTTCTAAAGAATTTAAAAATATCTTTAAAGACTATGAAGTAACAAACAACAAAGATTATAAGATATATAAGTTGGAGAAAATAAATGAAAAATAAACTTTTTAAAACATATATCATATTAGTCATTATCAATATATTTATTATTTTGAAAAGACATGGATTATGGATAGATGAACTTGATTGGACATTAAGAATTATAAATGGGAATAATTTTCTAGAATTATTTAAAGAATTAGCTCGATTTGGTTATAATTTGCCACTATATTATTTTATTATTGCAGTAATAAATGTAGTTAGTAAAAATAATGAATTTATATTATTATTAGTATCTGCAATAATGAGCATCATAGGATGCTATTATATTTATAAAACATCAAAAGAAATATTTGAAGAAGATTTTTCAAAATTAACTATTTTATTTATTACAGGCTCATTATTTTTTTATAAAGATATTACATGCTTAATAAGACCATATAGCTTATTATATATGCTATCTGCTTTGAGCATATATTATTACTTAAAAAAACTAAAGACTAATACAACTAAAAATATAATAATTTATTATATGATAATTACAGGATTAGTGTTAACTCATTGGTTTGGAAATTTAATTGTATTTTTTTATGGGATTAGCGACTTGTATTTATTTATAAAAAGAAAGATTAAATTTAAAGATTTTATACTTTATATTATTCCTTTTATATTTATAATGTCATGGTTAATATATGTATTTAATGTACATACTATATCATTTTCAAATTATTGGCCCGAAAAACCTGATTTAAGCAGAATATTATTTTTACTTTTTGAACTGCTTGGCTTCAATTTGATTTCTATTTGTTTTTTATTTATAATTACTAAATTTATCTTATGTAAAAATATTGAAAAAAATAATGACTATAATATAGCTAAGACTATACTAGTAGAAATAATTGTGCTTATAGCAGGAGTTTTTACTTATAGTAGATTTATTAATCCCAAAGGATCTTTATGGGTAGAGAGATATTTTATTGCAATAATGCCACAATTTATTATAGCAAGCGCATTTTTTTTTAAAAAACTATATGATATTGCAATGACAAATATAACTAATAGAAAAAATAGAATAATTTTAAACACTATAATTATTAGTAGCATTGCAGGAAGTATTGCTTTTACATTTTTTTGCTCATATTTATATCCTGGTGCTACAACAATTCCCCCTTATGAAAAAATATATAAAAGTCTGGAAAAAAAAGAAGATATTTATGATAAAGATACATTAATTATTTGTTCTTTTGGAAAATATTGGGTTGATTATTATTTGTTAGAAAGAGAAAATAAAGAATTACCGGCTAATATTGCTGTAATTGATCCATATAAATATGGAAATACAAATTCAAATCCTGCTAAAGTTTTTGAATTAGAATATGTAATTAGAAATTTTAATATTACTGATGAAAATTTTGAAACTGTTGGAAAATACGATTATAAAAAAATATATATTATTAATATATATAGAAAATTTAAGGGAAATGAACTTTTAAAACTAATTGATTTAAAAAATTATGATTATTATTATAATTATGATTACGATAATTGCATCTTAGAAATATTTAGAAATGAGGACTAAAGAATGATAAAAAAATTGTTGAAAATTGCACGAATTGATCACTGGGGGAAAAATGTATTTGTTTTACCTGGAATTGTGCTAGCAATATTTTTCTTAAAAAAAGATGCTGACATTAAACTAATAAATTGTATTTTAGCTATTCTTGCAACATGCTTTACAGCATCTGCTAATTATATTATAAATGAATATTTAGATAGAAATTTTGATAAATACCATCCAACTAAAAAATACAGAACTTTAGTGCTAGAAGAGATTAAACTAAGATATATTTTATTAGACTATTTATTTTTTGGAATAGTTGGACTTGGACTAGCTTTTTTGGTTTCTAAATATGTGTTTTATATGTGCATATGGCTATTATTGATGGGAATTATTTATAATGTTAAACCAATTAGAGCAAAGGATATTGCATTTTTTGATGTACTAATAGAATCTATTAATAATATAATAAGGCTAATGATTGGCTGGTTTGCTGTAACATCTAGTTATATTCCGCCAAGTAGTGTTATCTTTGGGTATTGGATGATAGGGGCATTTTTAATGAATACAAAGAGATATGCAGAATATATGCAAATTGCAGATAAGAGTATAGCTGCACTTTACAGAAAATCATTTCAATATTATGATGAAAAGAAACTATTGCTTATATCCGTATTTTATGCGATATTAGCTGTATTCTTTAGTGGGATTTTTATAATAAAATATAAAATAGAATTAATTATTTGTGTTCCATTTAGTGCAGCTATTTTTTGCTATTATTTAAATTTAAGCTATAAACCAGATTCAGCTGTTTCTAAGCCAGAAAAACTATATAAGGAAAAAAAATTAATGATATTTGTAATATTATTAGTAATACTTGGGATTCTGCTTCTTAATATAGAAATCCCAATACTTAATTTTTTTCATACAAATGAATTGATAAAAATGGTAAATTAAAAGTTTATAAGGAGAAATTATGATATTATATCCAAGCTACTATTGCAAAGACATACAAGAAATAACTGATGGTTTTCTAAAAGAACACAATATTAAAGGAATCATTCTAGATGTTGATAACACGTTAATTGATAAAGATAGAATTATGCCAGATAAAGTAATAAAATGGTGTAATTCAAAAAAAGAGAATGAATTCAAAATAATTATTTTATCAAATTCAATTCGCACCAATAAAGTTGCAAGTATTTCAAAAAAATTGAAAGTAGAATATATTAATTTTGCTAAAAAACCATTTAGAACTGGATTTAAGAGAGCACTTAACAGATTGAACTTGACAAATACGGAAGTATGCGTAATAGGAGACCAGATTTTTTCAGATATATTAGGAGCTAATCTAATGAAAATGTATTCAATTCTGGTAGAACCTTTAAATAGCGCAGAGCCATTTAGAGTAAAATGGCAAAGACCAATAGAACGATTAGTTTTAAAAAAATATTTAAAAAACAGTAAATATCCACTTGACAAACAGCAAAAATCGTAGTAAAATATTCATGTTTTAAGAAGAAACTTTATGTTCTCACCTTATTTCGATTAAGACTATAAGGTTAAAATATTTAATATTTTATGAGATAATTATGTATAAATTTGACTTCTTAAAACAAGTCAAATTTTTTTATTTTTGGAGGTGTTTTACCATAAAGCAAGAATTACCTATTAATGGGCAAATAAGAGAAAAAGAAGTTCAAGTAATTGATGAAAACGGTGAAAAATTAGGAATTTTACCAATAGAAAAAGCACTAGAGGTTGCAGCAGAAAAAGACTTGGATTTAGTATTAGTTGCCCCTAATGCAAGCCCAGTTGTATGTAAGATAATGAATTACGGAAAATACAAATTTGAGCAAGCTAAAAAAGAAAAAGAGTCAAGAAAGAATCAAAAAGCTGTTGAAGTTAAAGAAATAAGAGTTACACCAAATATTGGTGCACATGATTTTGAATTCAAAAGCAGAAATGCAAGATCATTTTTAGAGTCTGGAAATAAAGTTAGAATTACTTTAAGATTTAGAGGAAGAGAAATGAATAATATGCAAGCTGGAGAAGATATTTTAAATCGTTTTATAGAAGATTTAGAAGATATTGCAACAGTTGAGAAAAAACCTTTCTTAGAAGGTAAAACTTTATTTATTATATTAGCTAAAAAAGTATAATAAGTTTTAAAGCTTATGCGCTTTAAATCCAAATAAAATTGTTTTTTAATATGAAAGGAGAAAAATTATGCCAAAATTAAAAACAAACAAAGCAGCAAGTAAAAGATATGGATTTACTGGCACTGGAAAAATTAAAAGAACAAAAGCTAATAGAAGACATTTATTAGCAAACAAAACAAAAAGACAAAAAATGACAGCTAGAGTTCAAGATGGAATGGCTAGCAAGACATGTGAAAACAATATTAAAAAATTATTACCATATCAATAGGCCAGAGATTAAATAATAAAAACTGAAGGCTAGAGATTAGAAATTAGATTTTAAGGAGGAATAAATAATGGCAAGAGTTAAAACAGCTAGAACAACTAGAGCAAGACATAAAAAAGTTATTAAACAAGCAAAAGGTTATTTTGGTGCAAAACATTATAGATTCAGAATGGCTAAACAAGCAGTTATGAAATCTGGAATGTATGCATATGTAGGAAGAAAAGATAAAAAGAGTAATTTTAGAAAATTATGGATCACAAGAATTAATGCAGCAGCAAGAATGAATGGAATTACTTATAGTGCATTAATCGCAGGGTTAAAGAAAGCTAATGTTACTATTAACAGAAAAATGTTAGCTGAACTTGCAGTAAGCGACGCTAAAGCATTTACAGAGCTTGTTGAAGTTGCAAAAAAAGCTTAAATAAAGAATAAAAAATGAGTAGGAAATCTACTCTTTTTTTATTTGCTTATCAAACACATAAAAAAGGTTATTATAAAAGTTAAAAAATGTATTGACAATTTTAAAAATATAAATTATAATTTTTACTTGTCAGGGATAATTAAATATGCAGGTGTAGTTCAATGGTAGAATTCCAGCCTTCCAAGCTGGCTATGCGGGTTCGATTCCCGCTACCTGCTCCAAAAAAAGCATACACATTAGTGTATGCTTTTTTGTTGTTTCTATAAATGTGGATGGAGTATTTGTTGTCAAAAGTTCCATCCACATTAGCATATATATGATTTTATTGCCGAAATTTGAATATAGATTTTTTTTTCTACATTAGAATGTGACAAGTTTTTATAGAAACAAGTTTTATAATGCTTATATGACAGTTTATATTGATTTAGTTTTTTTTGAAAATCTAATTCTAAATTCTATTATATTAATAGCAACAGCCTTGATTGGCAAGTCAGAAATTAAAGTTTTAAGATTCTTGTTTTCTAGTATTGTTGGATGTATTTATACTATTTTAGAATACATGATAAATCTTAGTAAAATACAAAACATTTTTGGAAAATTAATTATTTCTTCTTTTATGATTTTAATAGCATTTAAATGTTTAACTTTTAAATCGTTTATTAAAAATTTATTTGTATTTTACTTAACAAGCTTTACATTTGGTGGTACTGCGTTAGTATTTTTATTTTTTGTAAAACCACAAAATATTATTTTTTATTCAGGGCATTTTATAGGAACATATCCAATAAAAATGGCTTTACTTGGAGGAATAGTTGGATTATTACTAATTTATATAGTTGTAAAATTAATAAAAAGACAAATAATAAGGCCTTATCCAATTTGTGAATTAGAAATCTTTTATAATGGAAAAAATGTAAAAATAAAATCACTAATTGATTCTCGGAAATTTATTAAAAGAACCAATTAGTGGAAAAGATGTGATCATAGTGGAAAAAAATAGTTTAACTGGAATTTTAGATGATTTTATATTAAATAATATTGATAATATTTTAACTGGAAAATGGTTAGAAGTTGAAGATGAAAAAATATATGATTATCATTTTAAATTGATACCATTTTCTTCTTTAGGAAATGATAATGGATTATTAATTGGATTTGAACCTGATTATATAAAACTTTTTTGGGAAAAAGAATATTACAAAGAAGATATTGTAATAGCTATTTATAATGGAAAACTAAGCAAAACAAGATTATATACAAGTCTTATTGGATTAAGTATTTTAGAGGAGGGAAAAAGTAATGAATTTATTAAGCTTACTTAAAGATAAGGTTTTGGAGATTTATAAGAAATATTTTGAAAGAGATAAAATTGACAAGTTTCCGGTTTTTTATATAAATCGGGAGTCAAACATTGCCACCTCCTTTAGATCCAAAAGAAGAGGAGAGGATTCTTCAAGATTTAGATAATAATGAAAATGCAAAACAAATACTAGTTGAGAGAAATTTAAGATTAGTTGTATATATTGCTAAAAAATTTGAAAATACAGGAATGGATTTAGAAGATCTTATTTCAGTAGGAACAATTGGACTTATGAAAGCAATAAATACTTTTAATGTAAATAAAAATATTAAACTTGCAACATATGCTTCAAGATGCATAGAAAATGAGATTCTAATGCAGTTAAGAAGAACAACTAAGATAAAAACTGAAGTATCAATTGATGAACCACTAAATAAAGATGGAGATGGAAATGAGCTACTATTATCAGATATTCTTGGAACTGACGGAGATATTACATCTAAAAGGATAGAAGATGAAACAGATAGAAAACTTTTAAGAGCTGCTATAGAAAAGTTGACTGCTAGAGAAAAAGAAATAATGGAATTAAGATTTGGAGCATCACTTCAAGGAAAAGAAAAAACACAAAAAGAAGTAGCTGATATGATGGGAATTTCACAAAGTTATATCTCTAGAATTGAAAAGAAAATCATGAAAAAAATGAAAAAAGATATCCTAAGTAAAACAGGTTAGGACAGTGGGACAAAAACTCCGTCCCATTGTCCTCGTCTAATTTTCCTATTTGTATAGTCTTTTTATGTGCATTAAAGCGTTTTTCTCGATTCTAGATACTTGGGCTTGAGAAATTCCTATTTCTGCTGCTACTTCCATTTGTGTTCTTCCTTTGAAAAATCGTTTGTCAATAATAGTTTTTTCTTTATCAGATAATTTACTTATAGCTTCTGTGATTGTTAAGCTATCAGCCCAGTTTTCATCTGTATTTTTCTTGTCTTTAACTTGATCCATTACATAAATGCTATCAGCACCATCATTATAAACAGGTTCTTGAAGAGAAATAGGATCTTGAATTGCATCTAAACTCATAACGACATCTTCTTTTGACGCTCCAATATCTTTAGCTATTTCTTCAACTGTTGGTTCTTTACCTTTTTCTTTTATAATTTTTTCTTTTGATTGTAAAACTTTATATGCCAAATCTCTAATAGATCTGCTAACTCTAACCATGTTATTATCTCTTAAATATCTTCTAATTTCTCCAATTATCATTGGAACACAATAAGTACTCATTTGAACATCTAAACTAATGTCAAAGTTATCAATAGCTTTTATTAAGCCTACAACACCAACTTGAAAAAGATCGTCTGGATTTTCATTTCTTCCTCCGAATCTTTGGACAATACTCAAAACTAATCTTAAATTTCCATTAATTAATTCTTCTCTTGCGCTTTCATCACCTTGTTTCATTTTTATAAATAATTCTTTATTTTTTTCTGCATTTAATTTTGGTAATTTTGAAGTATTAATGTTAGTAATCTCAACTTTACTAATCACGAAAATCAACACTCCTTTATGCAAAAATTATTTATTAAAAGTATTTCCAGATTTAAGAAAAGTATACTTTAAAAACAAAGTGTTATTTTGACAAAAGCCGATTTTACTAATGGAAAAATTTGATTTTATCTTTAATAAGTGGTATAATTATATTGTATATGAGTGGAAACTCTCTATACAAAAATTACATCCTCGTAGCCCTAGCAAAACGGGATGATTATATATATTAAAATCCGTCAATAATGACGAGAAAGACAACAAGGAGGAAACATCAATGATTTACGGAATTTGTATCATCGTTCTGTTTTTGGGGCTGCTCATGGCATTTGGCCCCATGATTACGGAGGCAGTCCTGGCATTGACTGGAAGCTGCACTCTTGTCTCGGAAGGGACAATTGTGCTTTGCTTGCTTTTGATTGCCATCTGGTTTGTGATGGCATTAAGCAAGACAAAAAAAGTCACGCTGTGGGCACTGGCAATTGGCTTCACAGCCATTTCTTTGCTGGTTGTCTTCACCAGCCCTTGGCTTGCAAAAGCTGCTGTCTCTGTCGGAGCCTTCCGCACTAAGAACGTATTAGTTCTTAGTAAGATCGCTCGTTGGGGAGAAAGAATTGGCATTGCGGCTCTTGCTGCAATCGGCACTTCTATCTGGTGGGGAATCAAGTCGGATAAAACTTCTCACGGCAAGTTCGAGAGAAGTGAATCCGAGTCCAATCCCAACCCCAATTCTGGCGAGGGTGAAGAAGAAGGTTGACAACCTTCTTCGGTTCCTGCGGTTCATCGTTTTGATGGGCCGTGGGAATTTTTTTACTTTGTACATGCTCATTTTATATATATTTGAATATAATATAATTAATAAGAGGTGAGAGAAATAAACACGAAAGGTTTAGATTTTAGACATAAAGAAGTTATAAATATTAACAATGCAAAAAGAATGGGATTTGTTCAAGATGTAAATGCTGATTTGGCAACAGGAACAATTACTTCAATTATTGTGCCAGGAAATAGTAATAAGTTATTTGGCATTTTTTCAAGCAGTAATGATGTAACAATACCATGGGAAAACATTACTTGTATTGGTGATGATATTATTTTAGTTAAATATTAAAAAAAATACATATTATTTTGCATTTTGGAAATATTAACCATAATAAATAAAAAAGAGGTATATTATGCAAAATAATAAAGTAAAAAATACAATTGTATTGAGAGGTATGGCTTCTAATGTTGTTGATGAAGCTATTGTTATATTAAAACCGAATGTTAAAATAAAGAAAATGGAACTTACCAAAAATTATAGAGTAAAACATACATCTAAGGAATTTATTATAAAAGAGGCTGAACACGTAGTAATGGAATATATAAATAGAATTGATCAAGAGGCGTTAAAAAAATCAAAAATGAAATTAGAAATGAAAGTAAAAAAATTGCAGTTAATTTCTATTATTTCAATATTACTGCTAGGTTTAAGTCTATTTATTAGGACAGGTTAATCAATAATTGCTTAACTTGTTCTATTTTTTTTTAACTAAGAATATAATTAAGTATCTTTTAAAAATTATAAAGCGAGAGGATGAGTATTAATGGAAAGAGCAATTTCAGAAATGGAAAAAATAAGAAGAGCTGAGGAAATATATTCAAGAAGAAAAAATTTAAAGAACGAATTGTTAGATAAAGAGCCAAGAAACGTATATAAAAGTTTATTTCAATTTATATTGCTTGTAAATATAGCGATAATTATAATATCAATTCAAAACAAAGATTATATATTTACTCAAAGTTTTATAAATCAGATTAATACATACAATGTTAATATAAAATCTAAAATTGAAAAATGGTTTTATGATAAAGAAAAAATAAATCCACAAACTAATGAACAAAATGTGGATAAAACAGATGTTAATTCAGGAGATAATAGTGTTTCAGGTGAAGTAAATGATGTTCATGGAGCATTAGTTGAGAATAATGATAAATTATTAGAAGAAGAAAAAAATGTAATAGCGTCAATTGAGGAAAAAAATGAAGAACTATCTCAAATGGAAATTGATAGCATGTTAATTAAAGAAAAGTATTCTATTATTAATCCTATAGAAGGTACAAAAACATCAGGTTTTGGAGAAAGAATATCAAATAATAGCAAAGTGACAGGATTTCATACAGGAGTTGATATTTCAGCAGTAAAAGGAACTGTAATAAAATCAGCCACAAGTGGCATTGTAACTCAGGTTTCTGAAGTAGGAGACTATGGAAAACATTTAAAAATAGAAACAGATAAATTAACAATTTTATATGCTCATTGCTCAAAAATATATGTTAGTGAGGGAGATGAAATAAAACAAGGACAATCTATTGGTGAAGTTGGTAGCACAGGAAACAGCACAGGTCCACATCTTCATTTTGAGATAAGATATGAAGAAAGATTTGTAGATCCAGAATTAATAATAACCATATAAAATGCATTTTAAATAGAAAGGAAAAGTGCGTTTTATGATTTATATAATTTTTGTTCTGTCCATTGCTATACATGAACTTGGGCACGTTATAAGCAGCAAAATTTTTCATACAAATTTTGGTATGATTAAATTTACGCTTCTGGGATTTTCAAGTAATACAAGTAGTTTAATTGGTTGTGAGAATTATAAGAAAATAATAATAATGCTTTCGGGAGCTTTGTTTAACATCATTTTGGCTTTATCCTTATGTTTTTTTAATTATGATAAATTAAAATTATGGATATATACAAACTTAGGATTAGGAATAATTAATTTACTTCCAATTATTCCTTTAGATGGAGCTAATGTTATTCTGTGTGTATTAAACAAAAGATTTAATTCTAAAAAAGCAATAGGAATTGGTTTAAAGATTAGTAAAATACTATTGATTATAATTAGTTTTTTATATGCCTGTTTAATAATACTTGTAAAAAATGTATTTATTCTATTTATGATTATTTATTTGTGGTATCTTTTTTTGGAAGAAAACAATAATTTTAAGACCTATTTTAGAATTGAAGAAATGCTAAAAAGGTTTAATTAATTTTTCTAAAATGATTGATAAATATTGTTATTAATGATATTATTTTAATGTAATAATGTTATCTAGATGTTTAAGAGAGGAACACATATGGATAGAAATGTAGATTTATCAGTTGCTATAAATATAATAGATAGAAAAATTGCAGAATTGAATTTAAAAATACTAAAGAATAATAGTCAAGATTTAAAAGATGAGCTCGATAGATTTTTAAATATAAGAAAACAAATAAATGAAGGAAATACATTATTGGTTGAAAAAATTATCAATAATGAAGAAGTATAATGGTTGATTTAAGAGAAAAAATTAAGCAAATAATTGAATCAGAAAGTACTTTTACTGTTTTAAATGCAGGTAGTGTTGAACTAATTCAGCAAATTATGAATAACTATGAAGTATTACTTGGTTTAACACAAGATCTTAGTAATTTGCCTAAACAAGCAGAACTTGTTTTTGTAGCAGCACCAACTGGAGCAGGAAAGGATAGTTTGGTAATCAAACTAAATAGAGCCTATCCAGAAAAAAAGTATATTGAGCTTAATATGGATATTTTTAGACATTATTTCCCTGAATTTATCCCTGATTTAAATAAGCTTCGTGATAGAACTTTTGCTGAACAAACAAATGAATTTGCTTATGAAATGTATATTACAATACAAAGACTTTTATTAGAACAGTTTCCAGGAACAAACATTATTATTACAGGTACATTAAGAGAAACAGACTGGGTAGAAAGAACTTTTGAAAGATATAAAACTGACCCTAATACTAAATATACAGTAAAACTAGTTTCATTGGCTGTGCCCAAAAAAGAAAGTGCAATTTCTGTATTAACAAGATATGTATCAATAGTGGATTCTCAAAATAATCGCTCAGATTATTATCCTGGTACTGCTAGATATACAACACATGATTATCATGATGAAACCTTTGAAAAGTTTCCTGCTAGCTTAGAGCATTTTCAAGATTTATTTGAAAATGGAAAAATGATTGATGTTATGGAAGTATATAGAAGAAGTAGGACTGCAGAAGATTATGATGAAGATACTTTGGTTTTTTCTTCAGAGAACGATAATAATAAATATAAAAATGCACTTGAAGCTGTTTTAGCCTTACGACAAATGGAATCTAAAAAAATGGAGCCAGAAGAAGCAATTAGGCTTTTAGAAATGATTAAGAAAAATTATGATTATTTAAAAGTTCAAGATACATTAAGAGAAGTAGTTTCTGATTTAGCAAGGTTTTTAGGGTATAATAATATTGTTGAAAGATTAGCTAAAACATCAGATACTGACATGCAACAAGTTCCTGATTCATTTGAACCAACAGAATAAAAATAAACTTAGTAGTATCTAAGTTTATTTTTTTGTTGAAATAAATTGAAAAATATGGTAAAATACTTATGTCAACAAGTGCATGTTGGGCAGAACATAGCACTAAATTCTTTGATAGGAAGTGATTAAATAATGCCTGATGTGATCGGGTATGGATGTGAGCAGAAAAATATTTGTGCTCAATGTGGAGGAAAATGTTGCCTCCAAAGAGGATGTACATGCGTTCCTGGAGATTTCGATAATGACATCAAAAAAATGAAAAAAGCACTTTTGACTGGAAATTTTTCAATTGGTATTTTTGGACCTGAGGATAGAATAGTTAATCCTTATCTAATTACTGAAAGAGGGATAACATTAAATAGGCAACTTTTCAAAGATGGCCAAGTTGTATTAAGTATAGCAAGTAGAGAGCTTAATGCAAGGATTTTAGATGACTATAAAACATGGTTTTTTTTGGGAGAACAAAAACTAAGGCCTATTGTTGATTTGCTTCGACAAGAAGCTGATAGTGATTGTATCTGTGCTCTTTTGACACCAAAAGGATGCAAATTAGATTTTTCAAAAAGGCCTCGGTTGGGAAGAATTCTTGTTCCGGTATTTGATCGAGAAAACTGCTATATTCCTAACAGAAAAGCTGTTATGGAAGAATTATTAAAACAGTGGGCTCCGTATTTTGAAGGTTTATTAGAAATTGCCAGAGAATTGGAAGATAAGTCATGGGATAAATCTAGAAACTTTTATATTTAAGACTATGTTTTATCAAGCAAAAGTGTTATCTGCCCGTAACACTTTTGTTTTTTATTTTTTTGAATATATTTTTTAGTTTTTAGTTAAAACTGTTGAAAAACGTAAAAATATAATATATAATATGCACGTAAAATTAGAAGGAAGGACTTGACTTTAAAATGGCAAATGAATATAGAACACATAATTGTGGTGAATTAAGAATTGAAGATATTGGAAAAACAGTGCGTTTAGCAGGATTTGTACAAAAAATAAGAAATCTTGGAAAAATGCAATTTATAGATTTAAGAGATGAGAATGGAATAACTCAAATTGTTATTAATGAAAATTTATTTGATTCTTGCAAAGATGTAGTTAATGAATGTACTCTAACAATTACTGGTAAGGTTGTTGAAAGAAGCAATAAAAATGATAAAATTCCTACAGGAGATATTGAAATAGTGGTCGAAGAACTAACTGTTTTGGGAAAATGCAGAAATAGTTTACCTTTTGAAATAAATGTACCAGATCAAAATGTTAGAGAAGATTTAAGATTAGAATATAGATTTTTAGATTTGAGAAACGAAAAAATACATAATAATATTAGAAAACGTTCAAAAATTTTAAAAGATTTTAGAACACAGATGGATGCTTTAGGATTTATTGAGATTCAAACCCCAATTTTAGCAAACTCTTCTCCAGAAGGCGCAAGAGACTTCTTAGTACCAAGCCGCTTACATCCTGGTGAATTTTATGCACTTCCTCAAGCACCACAACAGTTTAAACAACTTTTGATGATTTCTGGATTTGAAAAATATTATCAAATTGCACCATGCTTTAGAGATGAAGATCCTAGAGCAGATAGAAGTCCAGGAGAATTTTATCAATTAGATTTTGAGATGAGCTTTGTAAATCAGGAAGATGTACTAAAAGTATTAGAAACGGTTGTGCCTAATGTTTTTGATCAAAATACAGATTGGAAAGTCGATCACGGACCATTTATTAGAATTCCATATAAAGAATCAATGGAAAAATATGGTACTGACAAACCAGATTTAAGAAATCCACTTATTATTCAAGATGTTACAAATGTTTTTGAGAATACAGAATTTAATGCTTTTAAAGATAAAACAGTTAAAGTAATAGTTACAGAAAATATGCAAGATAAGAGCAGAAAGTTTTTTGATCAAATGAGTGATTATGCAGTAAATGAATTAGAAGCTAAAGGATTAGCTTGGGTAAAAGTTGATGAAAACATGGAACTTTCTGGTGGAATAAGTAAATTTATTGATGAAGAACGTAAACAAAAATTATTTGCACAATTAAATATTAAAGCAAACTCTGCAATGTTTTTTGTAGCAGATAGCTTTGAAAAAGCACAAAAAATTGCAGGTGGAGTAAGAATAAAACTTGGAAATGAGTTAGATTTATTAGAAAAAAATAGATATAGATTTTGCTTTATTGTTGATTTTCCTATGTATGAATTATCTGATGAAGGAACTATAGATTTTAATCATAATCCATTTTCAATGCCTCAGGGAGGAATGGATGCACTTCTAAACAAAGATCCATTAGATATTTATGCATATCAATATGACTTAGTATGCAATGGATATGAAGTAGCAAGTGGTGCTGTTAGAAATCATGATCAAGATATTATGATAAAAGCATTTGAAATTGCAGGATACACTGAAGAAGATGTAAAAGTTAGATTTGGTGCATTATATAAAGCATTTAGTTATGGAACTCCTCCACATGCTGGAGCTGCACCTGGAATTGATAGATTAGTTATGCTTTTAGAACAAGAAGACAATATTCGTGAAGTTATTGCTTTTCCAAAAAATAAAAAGGCAAGAGATGCTATGATGAATGCTCCTTCTAAAGTTTTTGATAAACAATTAGAAGAAGTTCATATAAAAATAGTTGAGCCAAAATCATAAGATAATAAATAGATTAAATTTGAAAATAATCGGAGGATTTTTGATTATGAAAATCAATAAAAAAATATTATCAATAGTAGGTATTTCAGGAATTTGTTTATCTTTTTTAACAAGTACGGTTTTTGCAGTTACTGGAACAGTTTCAGGAACTAGTTCTTCAGTTAGAATAAGAGATAAAGCTTCTACTAACTCAAATGTAATATCTGCTGCACAAAACGGTGAAAAAGTTGATGTAATAGGAGAAGAAGGAAATTGGTATAAAGTTACATTTGAAGGTGTTACTGGTTATATTAGTAAAGATTATGTAAGTACTACATATTCATCAAGTTCAACATCAATTGCAGAAGCTACAGTAGAAACCCCAGAAGTAACATCTGCAGAATCTACTACATCTAATATTGAAACAACTGAAAATCAAACATCTGAAACTGCAGAACCAGAAATAACAACTACTGAGCCAGAAACAACATCTGAAGAACCAGTAGCACAAGATACTTCTGAAAATGAAAATAACACTCAAACTGAAGTAGTTGAAGATAAAAAAGAAATATCAGTTGGAGAAACATTAACATTAGAAAAAGAGGCTAATATTAGATACTTACCAAGTTTTTCTTCAAGAACAAAATCAAAAATAGCTTCTGGATTAACAATTACTGTAGAAGATAAACTTAATCATTGGTTAAAAATTTCTGATGGAAATATAGAAGGATGGATATTAGCAGAATCTATAAATGAAGAGAATGTTAGTATTAATGCGTTAGATAATCATTCAGTACCAGATAATACTCCAGCTCCAGTAAATACTGATACTACAGAAAAACAAGGACATGTTAATGTAGATACTGCTAGAATTAGAATATCACCAAATGGAGAAGTAATTGATACTTTAGATAAAAATACAAAAGTTACAATTACTGGTGAAGAAGGAGATTGGTATAAAATAAATGTAAACAGTCATAATGGTTGTTATATTGCAAAACGTTTAATAACATTAGATTAATTTGCGGGGGCTAAATACTTTATTTATAATGAGGTGATTTAGCTGTGAATATACAAATAATATGGATTACATTAAATGTAATTTGTGGAATATGTTTAGGGCTATATTTTAAAAATATAGCCCTTTTATTTTTAATTTTTTATGTTTTAATTTGTACATTAATTTGCATAAAATTAAATAATAAAAATATTTTTTTGGTTGGTCTTTTTATTTGTTTATTATTTTTCTTTTTTACTTCTTATCAAGAAAATATGTACAATAAACTGTTTGATTTTATTGATAGTTGTAATGGAACTGCATTGGTTATTAGTAATATAGAGGAAAAAACTTATAAGAACAAATACATAGTAAAAATAAAAAGTTTGAATGGGAAAACTATTTTTAAAAACTATAAATTAATTTTGTATGTTGATAAAAAAATAGATTTAAAATATGGTGATGTTATTTATTTTAATGGCGATTTTGAAAGAGCACAAACGCAAAGAAACTCTTACGGATTTAACTATGAAAGATATTTAAGACAGAGTAAAATTTATCGGAATTATAAATATTAATACTTGCAAAATAATAAATAAAGAAAAGTCTGTTATGTATTATATTGAAGAGTTTAAACAGAAATTAATTAATAATTTATTAATTAGTTATGATGATCAAAAATCTGGTTTTCTAGTCGGCTTATTATTAGGAGAAAAATCATATTTAACCAATGAAATAAATGAAAGCTTTAATAATAGTAGTTTATCTCATGTTTTAGCAATATCAGGAATGCATGTTACGTATGTTGTCTTAGGAATTAGTTTTATTATAGATAAGGTAATTATTAGTAAAAAGAAAAAGAACATAATTAAAGTAAGTTTTCTTGCATTTTTTTCTTTATTTACAGGTGGTACTCCATCTTGTATTAGAGCCTGTATTATGACCGGTATGGTTTTACTATCCGAAAGCTTATATAGAAAAAATGATTTTTTAACAAGTTTATTAGTAGCTTTAAATATAATTTTAATTATTAATCCATATAATATCGAAAATATTCGGAATGTGGCTTTCATTTTTAGGGACAATAGGATTAGCCAAAATACAATTTGATAATTTTTTTAGCAACAAGTTAAAAGTATTCGATGGATTAAAAACAAGTTTATCTGTAAATATTTTGATTCTTCCAATCTTATGGAATTATTTTAATAGGCTATCATTAACTTTTTGGATTTCTAATATTTTTGTTTCTTTATTAATAGGTCCTATAATAATTATAGGATATATTTCTATGTTTCTAGGAAAATACTTAAAAATAATTGTCATAATAGAAAATCTTTTATTAACAATATTGTTTAACATTGTTATAGTTATAGGAAATTTAAAAATATCTAAAATAAGCGTTCCTGGCTTAAATATCATCATTTGGATTATATATTATATTTTTATTATTATTTTTATTTATATTAAAAACAATCCGCTTAATAATTTATTTATAAAAAATAAAATAAAATCAATTCTTATAATAACACGAAAACACTTGATATTAATTGGTTTGATTTTATTAGTATTTTTAATAATAGACTTATTTTGTCCCAAAGACTATTTAAAGATTTATTTTATAGATGTTGATCAAGGAGATTGCAGTTTTATAATTACTCCTCAAAATAAAACAATACTAATTGATGGTGGAAATAATGAAAATTATGATTATGGAAAAAACGTTGTAGTACCATTTATTCTTAAAAGTGGAATTGGAAAAGTTGATTATATAATAATTTCACACTTTGATTCAGATCATGTAGGGGGCCTATTTGCTGTTATGGAAGATCTAAATGTTGGAAGGGTTATTATTAGCGCACAAGGAGAAAGCTCAGAAAACTTTGAAACATTTAATGATATAGTTAAAGAGAATAAAATTCAAGTAATTGTTGCTAAAAAAGGCGATAGAATACAAATAGAAAATGATTTGTACGTGGACGTGTTATGGCCAAATGCTTCAAAGTTAATTAGTGAAAATGTTTTAAATAACAATTCTATAGTTTGTAAATTGCATTATAAAAGTTTTTCAATGCTCTTTACAGGAGATATAGAAGAAATTGCAGAAAGGCAAATTTTAGCTGAGTATAGAAATAATATGCAAATATTAGATTCAACTATATTAAAAGTTGGTCATCATGGATCAAAAACATCTAGTACTCAAGAATTTGTAAATATCGTTAAACCTAAAATAGCATTAATTGGAGTAGGAAAGAATAATAAATTTGGACATCCCAATATGGAAATATTAGAAAGATTAAAAAACTCCGGTTCAAAAATTTATCGAACAGATAAATTTGGGGAAATTTCGGTAATAGTTGATAGTAAAGGAAGAATTAAAATTGAGAAGTTTGTACAATGAATTAGTTTTGATAACAAATAAATTTAGGTATAATTAAATGAATTTTTAATCATAATATTAGTAGAAATTGGTATTGGGAGGATATTTGTTAATGAATAAAACTATTAAACTTTTTGTAATCGTTTTTTTTATTTCTGCTATATTAGGATTTGTTATTGCTAAATTGCATCCAGAATTATTTAAAAAAGATAGTAAAATTTCTGTAGAAAATACACAAGGAGAGAAAAAAGAAGTAGGAACTTCTGATAAGGTTGTTTTAGAAACTGCAAACTTACAAGAAAAATTATTACCTACTGCAACATTAATTCTAGAAAAAAAGTATGAAGATTGTAAGCACATAGTAAAAGTTGAATCTGAGCTTCCAGTAGAGATGATTAATCTTACAGAAGAACAAGTTAAAGAAAACTATTCTGATTGGATTGTTAAGGATTTTTCAAAAGATAATGTTACGTTATATAAGATTGAAGAAGGAATTTGTAATAAACATTTTGTTATTAGCGATGTAGATGGAATTGTTACTGTTTTTAGATTGGATAAAGAATATAATAAATCACTTTATGAAAAAACTGATATTTATACAGAATTCTTACCAGATGAAGATAAGAATAGGCTTAAAGAAGGTATTTATGTTTATAGTAATTCTGAACTAAATTCAGAATTGGAAAATTTTGAATAATAATAAGTTTCCCTAGTAATTTTACAATTTTATTATATTTTTGTAACATATATTAAGAATGGTTTAAAATCGTTGACATTGTAAGAGATTATGAATATCATTAGTATGATAAATAGTGTTTATAAATTATAATGATATATGAGGAGGAATACTAATGAAAGGAAAGAAATTATTAAAGCTAGGGATATTTTTAATTGCAGTAGTATTATTTTTGGTAATTACTTTAAAAGAACCTATAAAAAATATTACAAAGAGTAATTTACAAACTTCTTTAAAAGATTCTAGTGAAAGCTATGAAGCAAATCAAGGCTATACAGTAACTTTAATATCTGGGACAGATTTAATACCAGATTCTAAAGAAGAAGCTAATATGAAGAAAAATACAAATAGTCTTCAAACAGCTATCAATCAAGTTTCTGAAAAAGGAGGAGGAACAGTACATATTCCTACAGGAACATTTTATTTTGCAGGAGCTAAGAAAAATCCAATTGCAGGAACAGATAGTAAAACTGAATATTTTCTAATAGAATGTAAAAATAATGTTTTAGTTGAAGGAGAAGGTTCAAGCAAAACAATTTTAAAGCCATATGGAAGCATATATGGTGGTCAACATATGTTTTTCTTTAATAAATATAAAGAATCAAATTGGACAAATCCAGAATATTTAATAAATGCAGATTTTAAAAATTTTCAAATAAATAGTGATGAAACTGATTGTAATAACCATTATACTACAGCTGGCAAAGGCTTTATGATGTCATTATATAAAAACTGCGACTGGAACAATGTAATAGTAAAAAATACAGATGGGACAGGCTTTGGAATGGATGAGCCTATTAATTGTACTATCACTAATTGTAAAGCTTATAATTGTGGTAAAGGAGCTACTGAAACAAGTAATGGTGCTTCTGGTTTTGGAATAGGAATAGGATATAGTAATGATGAATCAATAATCATTAAAAACTGTTATGCAGAAGGTTGTAAAAAATTTGGTTTCTTTTTTGAACACCAAGGTTGTTGGAGCGTGGAAACAAGTCAAAGATTTACTGCAACTAAAGCCGCAAGTCTTGTAGTTTCAAATTGTGAAGCAAAAAACAATCAATATGATTTTGGTGGTGAAAGAGCAGTAGATGTTACATATGAAAACTGTACAAGTGTTGCAAACAGTACATGTAAAATGCCAATACATTTTACAAATCACTCTATAAGAGTTCATATAACAAACTTTAAATCTAATGTTTCTTATACTGATGTAACAAATACATCTAGTTATTTTTATAAAGCAGTTTACTGGCTTGCTGATAAAGGAATTGTTGAAAAAACAACTACTACATTTAAACCAAATGATTATTGTATAAGAGGAGACGTAATTGATGCTATTTATAGAATGGCAGAGATGAATGGCGATTTAGTCTTTGCAACAACAAATCCAGAATCAGGATTTGAAGATGTTGCTTCAGATTCTATTTATGCAGATGCAGTTAGATGGGCTAAAAATAATGGAGTTACAAGTGGAGTATCTAGAACTGAATTTGCACCAGATAGAGCTTGCACATGGGGAGAATTCTTAACATTTTTATGGAGATTTTCTGGAAGCCCAGAAGTATCAGGAACGGGTTCTGCAGCATATAGATGGTCTAAAAGTGTTGGTTTAATTTCAGAGGAACATGAAATAACTGATTATGTAACGAGAAAAGATGTTGCAACTGTAATAAATAGATATACTCTATTAACAGATGTTTCATTTAATATAAAATATAATTTAAATGCAGGAGTAGAAACAATAAATCCAACAACATATACCCCAGGAACAAAAATAACATTAAAAAATCCTGTAAAAACAGGTTATACTTTTAATGGTTGGACAGGAAGTAATTTTACTTCTCAAGGAAAACAATCTACATATACTCCTTCAAAAACAGTTTCAATTAAAGCAGATGACACAGGCTATAGAGCATATACAGCAAATTGGACCCCTAATAAATATACAATAAAATTTAATTCTAATGGTGGAACAGGAACAATGTCAAATGAAGGATTTACATATGATAATCCTCAATTATTGCTTCCAAATGAGTTTGAAAAAGTTGGATATACATTTAAAGGATGGAATACAAAAAAAGCTGGAACAGGAACAGCATATACTGATAATCAAGTTGTAAATAATTTAACTGCTACAAACAATAAAAGCATTACATTATATGCACAATGGGAGGCAAACACAGATACTCCTTATACAGTAATACATAGAAAAATGAATATAGATGGAACAACATATTCAATTGCTGAAACTGAAAATTTGACAGGAACAACTAATGCAAGTATTACGCCAAGTGTGAAAGAATATGAAGGATTTACAAGTCCAAGCGTGCAAACAACATTTATTGCTGCAGATGGATCTACAGTTGTAACTTATGATTATATAAGAAATAAATATCAACTAACGGTAGAAAGTATTGAAGGGGCAACTGTGGATGGCGCTAGAAGTGGATTATATTATTATGGCGAAGAAATAGATTTAACTGTAAATTTATTGCCAGGTTATGTATTTGAAGGTTGGAGCAATGGAGAAACTGAAGAGAATATAACAATAACTATAGGAGCTGGCGATTACACAATTGGTCCAAGAGTTGTTTTAGAAACATATTTAATAACATATAATTTAGATGACGGAATATTAGAAAATCAAATAGATGAATATACTGTTAAATCAGAAGACTTTTATCTAGGAATACCAGCAAAAGAAGGATATGTTTTTGTTGGATGGACAGGTTCAAATGGAAACACACCAGAGTTAGATGTATTAATTGAATCTGGAAGTACAGGAGATAGAAATTATATTGCTAATTGGGAAGAAGGATCAGAAGATATAGTTTCATATAAAGTTGAATATTATAAAGAAGACTTAGAAGGAAATTATGTTTTATTCTATAGTAATATATATTCTGGAATAGCAAATTCAATGGTTACTCCTGCAGTTTCAACATATAGAGGATTTATATCACCTGATGCACAAACAGTAGAAATTAAAGCTGATGGAAGCACAGTAGTAAGATATTACTATGAAAGAGATTCATTTGAAATAACTATTAATTGTGGAAGAGGAGTTGAAAGAGTTGATGTAACTTCTCCTGCAAAATATGGAGAAAACGTAGTTTTAAGCCCAGTATTAAAAGAAGGATATGAAAATACAATATGGAGTGGTTTTGGAAGTGTAGTATTTGATGAAAGTACAAATTCTTTCAAAATGCCAGCAAATGACTTATCACTAACAGCAATAGCTACACCAATTTCTTATCAAATACAATATAATTTAAATGGAGGATCATTAGAAATCCCAAATCCAATAGAATATAATATAGAAGATGATATTGTTTTAAATAATCCAACAAAAAATGGATATACATTTAAAGGATGGGTAGAAAATCTTGGTGATGAGCCACAATTAACAATGAGAATTGTAGATTCAACAGGAGAAAAATCTTTTATAGCAATATTTGAATCAGATAGTAGTACAAACTATACAGTAAAACATTGGAAACAAAAAATTGATGGAGATCCTTTAGAAAAAGATTCATACAATTATGAAGAAGTTGTTGCAGATAGACAAGTGTTAACAGGACCAACAGAAAACATTGTTATTCCTGATGTTAAAACATACCCTGGATTTACTAGCCCAGAACCACAGTCAATTGAAATAACAGCTGATGGTAAAGCTGAAGTAAATTATTATTATACAAGAAATAAATATAGTGTAACTATACCAGATGTTAATGGGGTTGAAGTTGAAGGAGCAGAAGATGGAGAATACTATTACGAGCAAGAAATAACACTAGAGGCTATTGTTTCAGATGGATATAAATTTGAAGGCTGGAGCAATGGTGAAACAGACAATCCAATAACAATAGTTATGTCAGATTCAAATATTGAAATTTCACCAATAATTTCATTAATAAATTATACAATAACTTATAATTTAGATGGTGGTGAAATAACAGGTGAAAAAACATCATATAATGTTGAAACACCGACATTTACATTAGTAGAGCCAACAAAAGAAGGTCATACATTTATTGGTTGGACGGGTTCAAATGGAAGTGTACCTAATACTTATGTAAGAATTAGAAAAGGAACTATAGGAAATAAATCATATACAGCAAATTGGAGAGTAAACATCTATACAATAGTGTTTACTGAAACAGATGAAGTATGGGAAATTGAGTATGGTGAGCCTTTAGGAAGCATACCATTCCCAGATAAAATAGGATATATCTTTACTGGTTGGTATACAGACCCAATTGGAGGAGAAAAAGTTGATAGAGATACAATAGTAAGAGGAGATGCTACATATTATCCACATTGGGAGCTTATCCAAGTTCCAGCAAATGAAGTATGTACAATAACATTTGATGGAAACGGAGGAACTGATGGCGGTACAAGAAAAGTATATAGTGGATCTAAAGTTGGAATACTACCAAAATCATTAAAAAACAGATGTGACTTTTTAGGTTGGTATACACAACCAGAAAATGGTGAAAGAGTTACAGAAGATACAATAGTAAATAGTGATGTTACTTATTATGCACAATGGTTAGAACCAGAAACAGAGCCAGAAATGGCAAATTATACAGTAAGGCATTATTTAATGGATATTGATGAATTAGATTGTACTTTAGTTGATGAAGAGATTCTTACTGGAGAAGTTGGAACACAAGTAACTCCAGAAGTTAAAACATATCCAGGATTTACAAGCCCAAAATCAAAAACATTAACAATTGCAGCAAATGGTAAATCATTAATTAATTATGTATATGATAGAAATAAATATTTAGTCGAATTGACAGGTGATGAAGGAATTGAAGAGCTTATTGGCGGCGGCGAATATTATTATGAAGAAGAAGTTACAATTAAAGCTACTTTAAAAGACGGATATCAATGGGGAGAATGGTTATGTACAGAAAATGAAGAAGATGATTCTTTGATTCCAAGTCAAGAATATAAATTTACTTTAGGAACTAAAAATACTTCATTTAAAGCAATTTCATTGAAAAATGCAAAAGTAATTGTAAAATACATTAATAAAGATACAGGAGAAGAAATTACTCCAAGTGAAGAAATTAATGGATTTGTTGATAAAGAATATGAAATAAACCCATTAAATATAGAAGGATATACTTTTGCCTACAGCACAGAAAATGCAAAAGGAAATATGACTGAAGAAGATATAATTGTTGAAATGTATTATACAGTAAATAAACCTACAGAAATTATTGTAAAATATGTTGATATTAATTCAAATGAAGAAATATCTGAAAACAAAGTAATAACAGATGAGGAAGAAGCAGAAAATATTGATATAGATAAATATTCATTTGTTGAAAGAAGTATTAATTCAGAAGAAAATGAAATTGTTTACTATTACGTAAAGAATTGCGTAGTAGAAGTTAAATATATTGACTTAGATACAAACAAAGAATTGAAACCTAGTGCAAAACTAAATGGAAAAGAAACAGAAGATTATGATGCTACAAATATGAAAGAAGATATCGAAGGATATACTTTAGAAGAGATTCCAGAGAATATTAAAGGAAAATATAAAAACTTTGAGGATGAAGTAGTATTTGGATATAAGAAAGTTAAAGCACAAGAACCAGAAAAAGAGCATGTTAATAAAGATGATTTAAAAGATAATGATAACAACCCAAATAATGGAAACACAGGAGTTCTTGATAATGGTTCAACATCAAATGGTAAAACACAAGGAACAAACAATCCCAACACTCGGAAGCGGTGAAACCGTAGATAATACAAAATCACCAACAAATTTACCAAAAACTGGTAAAGGAATACTTATATTTGTAATTGGAGTAATTGCAGTATTTGGAGCAATTAGATTATATCAATTTAAGAAGAACGATTTTTAATAGGGACAAAGGGACGGAGTTTTTGTCCCACTTACTAATACTTACAGTGAATAAGTGTACAGCCAAAATAAAAACAATTTAAAATATAATGCTTGTGAAATCCAAAATGTATTTTTCATTTTGGATTTCAGCATTTTCAAGAAAATTGACAGGGATTTCTATTACATAAATGAAGTTTCCATGTCAATTTTTTTTGAGAAAATATTAAAATGATACAGATAAGCATATTTACCATTATAAACATTATGAAATATATATAGTATTTAAAATAGAGAAAAGTGGCTTTCTGCGCTGATACTGTAAGAAGTAACGTTTGGGACAAAAACTCCGTCCCACTGTCCTTCTTATTTTTTTCCTATTTTTTCAATTTACAAAACTTGACTACCATGATAAAATAATGTATTATAATTATTACGTAATATAGTTATCAAAAATATAAATGTAAGGAGATGTTAATAACTAATGAATATGATATGCTCAGTATGTAAGAAAAATCCTGCAGTTGTTTTTATAAATAAAGTAGAAGATAATAAGACTGAAGTACAAGGTCTTTGTTATAATTGTGCCAAAGAAAAAGGAATAAATCCTTTACAGGTTCTAACTCAAAATGCAAATATTTCTGAAGATGATATACAAGAACTTTCAGAACAATTTGGAAATTTTATGAATGAAATGAGTGAAAATGCTCAAATGGATATGGATGATGATAATTCCAATCCTTTAGCAGGTATTTTGAATTTATTTAAAGGAAACTCAAATGAGGCAGAAGCATCTGCAAATGGAACATCAGATGGAAGTACTACTCATAAAAAAGTAAAAGTTGAAAAGAAACAAAAAAATAATAAAAAGAAATTCTTAGATACTTTTGGCACTAATTTAACTCAGATGGCTGCAAGTGGAAAAATAGATGAAGTAATAGGAAGAGAACAAGAAATATTAAGAGTTACTCAAATATTAAATAGGCGTTCAAAAAATAATCCTTGTTTAATAGGTGAACCAGGTGTTGGTAAAACTGCCATAGCTCAAGGATTAGCACTTAAAATTGCAAGAAATGAAGTACCAGCAAAACTTTTAAATAAAGAAGTATATTTAATAGATATAACAGCAATTGTTGCAGGAACTCAATTTAGAGGCCAATTTGAAGCAAGAATGAAGTCATTAATAGAAGAATGCAAAACTTATGGAAATATTATATTAGTTATAGATGAAATTCATAATATTATTGGAGCCGGAGATGCAGAGCATTCTATGAATGCTGCAAATATCTTAAAGCCTGCACTTTCTTCTGGAGAAATTCAAATAATAGGAACAACAACATTAAAAGAATATAGAAAATATATAGAAAAAGACTCTGCTTTAGAAAGACGATTTCAGCCAGTTATAGTTGAAGAGCCAACTATTGATGAAACAATTGAAATTATTAAAGGAATTAAAAAATATTATGAAGATTATCATAAGGTTTTAATTACAGATGATATTATTGATAAAATTGTTAATATGTCTGAAAAATATATTCACGATAGGTTTTTACCAGACAAAGCAATTGATATAATTGATGAAGCTTGCTCAAAAATAAACTTAAATAATAAAGAATTATATGAATTAGAAATGATAAAAAATGAACTTGCTGTAATAGAGTCAGAAAAAGAAGAAGCTGTTTCATCAGACTCAATAGAAGATTATCAAAAGGCTGCTGACTTAAAAACAAAAGAATGTAATTTAAAAGAAAGAATGGAAAAAATTGAAAAAGAATTAAAACCTTCAGTTTTAACTATTCAAGACGTTGCAGAAGTAATTGAAAGATGGACTAAAATACCAGTCACAAAAATTACAGAAGCAGAAACTGAAAAGCTTCTTAATTTAGAGAGTTATTTGCATAAACATGTAATTGGACAAAATAAGGCAATCGAAGCAGTATCAAGAGCAATTAGAAGAAATAGAGTAGGACTTCAAAGTACAAAAAGACCACCTTCATTCATATTTGTTGGACCAACAGGTGTTGGAAAAACAGAGCTTGCTAAGAGTTTAGCAAAAGAAATCTTTGGAAGCGAAGATTCAATTATTAGAATTGATATGAGTGAATATATGGAAAGTCATTCAACAGCAAAATTAATTGGAGCTCCTCCTGGATATGTTGGATATGATGATGCAGGCCAATTAACAGATAGAGTTAAACGTAGACCATATTCAATTATTTTATTAGATGAAATTGAAAAAGCTCATCCAGATGTATTTAATATATTACTTCAAGTATTAGATGACGGAAAATTAACTGATGCACAGCGGAAATACTGTAAACTTTTCAAACACAATTATTATTATGACATCAAATGCAGGATCAAATTTAAATAATAATTCAATTGGATTTGGAAAAGGGCCAATTCAAGATTCTAATAAGATGGTAGATGCTCTTAAAAATTTATTTAGACCAGAGTTTTTAAATAGAGTTGATGAGATAATACCTTTTGACAGCTTAACTGAAAATGAATTAGCTCAAATTATAGACTTACTTTTAGATCAAACAAATGAAGCTTTAAAATCAAAAGATATAATAGTTAAAATAGATGATAAAGCTAAAAAATATTTACTATCTAAAGGAACTGATTTGAAATATGGAGCAAGACCTTTAAGAAGAACAATTCAAAATTATATTGAAGATAGTTTAGCAGATATGATACTAAAAGGAGAATTAAAAGCAGGCCAAAAAGTTCAAGTTACGACAAACGAATCAAAAGAAGCTTTAGAATTTAAAATTAATAATTAAGTAAAAAAGGAACTATTATTAGTTCCTTTTTTTGACATTTTGGTATAATAATGATATAATTAAAATGTATCCAACCGAAAGGTGGATATCGTTAAAAAGTGTATCAAAAAAACGGAGGGAAAAAAATGGAAATCATTAACATCAACATGAAGCGGACGCCGAAACTGATTGAGGCCATCAACAAGGGACTTCGGTTTCACAGCCTGTCTGTGAACAGTGGCAGCGTCTGTAACGGACATCAGGCCAACTTCTTCCTGGAGAAGGGTTGCGGCCAGAACTGCAATTACCAGGTCGTGGCTAAGATTATCCACAACTGTCTGGGACGCAACTTCAAGGTCCAGGGCAGCCTGGATACGGAATGGGATGGAAGAATGCCCATTTCCGAGATTGTCCTTGACGGCGGAAGTTTTGACTTCTAGTCGTCATTGGTACACTGCTCATCGCCTCTCATGGGCGATGAGCGTCTTTTTTATTTTTTATCTTGAATTGTATTATTTAAGATGATATAATGATTTTACATTTTAATAAAGCAAAATATGCTGAAAGGAAATAAAATAATGAATAATGTTACTAGAGCTCTTAGAAGATTTGTTAGTAAATTAACAGGAAGGAATCAAGTTATTTTTTTCGTTGTGTTATTTTTGATATGTGTTGTGGCAATTTGTGTTGCTATTTATTCACAATACTTTTATAAATATTCAGACACAGATCCATTAATGCTTGGAATTCATATTGGAGCCAAAAAAACAACAGAAGAATATGCAGATTTAAAATCTAATTTTCCAAATCTATTTACTAATCAAGTTCATGTAAATAGTGATAGTTTAAAAGTTGATAAAATAGACTTTAGTCAATCTGTTATTTATACTTATTATACGATTCAAAATGATGATGAAAACTATTATCATGTAGATATTAAACTTCCTGCAATCAATATAAATGAAGATGTTGCAAAAAGCATTAATTCTAAAATAACAGAAAAGTTTTATAATAAAGCAAATAGTATTATGAGAAACTCAGAAGATTATACAATATATGATGTTGATTATGTAGCGTTTATTAATAATGGAGCTATTTCAATTGCAATTAGAGAAACATCTAAAATAGGGACAAAAGCAGAAACTGTAACTGTTACAACATATAATTATAGTATACCTGATAAAAAAGAATTAAAACTCGAAGATTTAATTAAGTTAAAAGAAACTGATGTAAAAACAGTTCAAGCATCTATAGACTCAACTATCCAAATAGCTGCACAAAACAGTAGTGAGATAGCAAAAGAATATGGAACAGGATTTGTTAGAAATCCTGAAGATAAAATGTATAAAGTAGAAAATGCAAAAAGTTATTTCTTAACAGATGATGGATATGTATATATTGTTTATGCATATGGCGAATCTAAAAATACAAATGAAATTGATATAGTAATATTCTAATGGTTTATAGGTTATATCCCAAAACCTAAATTTAAGAATAAGGAAAATATCTATGCAAAAAAAAGTAATTCTAATTATAATAATATTTTTACTAATGATGAATTTATTAATTGGAGTTATAAATGCAACAACAGAAGATATATCAGAAGTAATTTCTGAAGAAACAGTTAATATTGAAGAAAATACTGCATCTCAAAATGCTGAACTAAAAACAGAAAATATAGCAAATCAAAACAGTAATGTAAATAAACAATACATTTTATTAGGAGCTTTAATAGTATTACTATTGTTAATTCTTATAATAGAAAAATTAAAAGGATTCAAAACTATTATAATGTTTGCTTTAACGGTATTATTAGTCTATTTTGTATTTATTAATGCTATTGTTAATAATCAAAATATAATATTGTTCTCTGCAATAATAACAGTTTTAATAATAATTATTAATATAATTATTAAAGATGGAATTCAAACAAAATCATTTTCTGAAGTTTTATCTGTTTTAATTACTATTATTATTACTAGTTTGAGTATTTTTGGAATTTGTAAAATTGTTGATCTTAATAATTTATCTACTAATAGTATAAAAATAAAAGAATTTAACAATTGTGAAAATGTAATTTTAGGAACTTCAATGATTATTTTTGCAGGTATATATATGGATATTGTTTCAAGAATAATATCTAGTTTAGACGAAACTAAAGACAAAACAGTAGATATCGGTCATAGAGAACAATTTAAAAATGGGATGAAAATAGGTAAAGATTTTATTAGTGAAAAGATTAATTTGATTTTTTTGTTTTTTGTTGGTATAAATTTTGTATCAATATGTAATATGCTAAAAGGTGGATATAGCATCTTAGAAATAATAGATAATAGTCAATTCTTTGTAAGTGTTTTAATAACAATTATTGGAAATATTGGATTAGTTTTAAGTGTGCCAATAACATCTTATATTTACAGTATGTTTAATGGAAAAAAGACTGCATATAAAACTATTTCAGATAATAAAATTGATGGCAAAAGAAGTTTAAAATTATAAAAATTATGCTTGATATATTTATAAACCTAGATTCTTTATAGAAATTTAGGTTTTTTTTATATAAGAATTAAAGTATATTTAAGAAAAATAAACATATATTTTAGTGAAGAAAAAATAAAAAGTTACATAAAAAACTATAGGTTTACATTTTTAATTATTACTATTGAATTGTTTAAATCAGTAAAAATCCTATATTTTGATCATAAAAACAACAATATTTAACAAAAAAGTAATAAAATAATCAATTTTATGTAGACAAAAGTAAAAAAAGGTGCTATAATATACTTGTTTTATGTAACTGTTTACATAATTCTAGAAGGATGAGCATTATAGTAAGATACAGTGGATAAAATTAAGGAGGAATAAAAATTGAATACAAATTATTTAGAAAATAACCACTTAGTATTAGTGGGAAAAATTGTTAGTGAACAAAAGTATAGCCATGAAATTTATGGAGAAAAGTTTTTTAGTTTTAATTTAGAAGTAGTTCGTTTAAGCTCAAATACTGATATTATCCCAATTACTGTATCAGAAAGATTAGTTACAGACTTTGATTTAAGTATTGGAAAAACAGTTGAAGTTGAAGGACAATTTAGAAGCTATAATAATTATGAAAATGAAAAAAACAGATTAATACTTACAGTTTTTGCAAAAGAAATTAAAGAAATTGAATTTGATGTAGAAACAGATAAAGACATTGTGACAAATGAAGTTATCTTAATTGGATATGTATGTAAAAAGCCAATATACAGACAAACCCCATTTGGAAGAGAAATTGCAGATTTATTATTAGCAGTTAATAGAGCATATAATAAATCAGATTATATCCCTTGTATTGCTTGGGGAAGAAATGCAAGATTTTGCCAAAAAATAGAAGTTGGAACAGAAGTTAAAGTGATAGGTAGAGTTCAATCAAGAATGTATGAGAAAAAACATGAAGATGGAACTGTTGAAAATAGAGTTGCTTATGAAGTTTCAATAGCTAGTATGGAAATTATAGAAAAGAATGAAAATGATGAAGTTTTAGAAGAAAGCAGTGAAGAAACTGTTTAATTATATTACCTCCCTTGAATTAATTCAAGGGATTTTTTTTTTATAAATACTATTGAACAAAAATTAATTTATATATATAATACTTATATCAAAAGAATAAAGAGAAAAGCTTACATTTGGGGGAAAAGAAAATGTTAAGAAACAAAAGACGGAATTACTTTAATTGCTTTGGTTATAACAATTATAGTTTTGTTAATTTTGTCAGGAATAACCATTTCTATGGTAGTAGGAGAAAATGGAGTATTAAACAGAGCAAAAGATGCTTCACAAAAAACAAAAGCTGCAGAAACAGATGAAAAAACAGTTCTTGAAGAAATGGAAAATACTATAAAAGAACAAACTGGGCAGGTAGAAAAATGGAGCTATACAGATATAGATGAAGATGGAACAATAAATGTGGGAGACGTGTATAAAGTAGACACAGAAAGCTTCTATGTAATTTCAACAGATAATACAACAACAGTAACATTGCTTGCAGCAAAATGTGTAGATACAAGAAGATATAAAACAGAGGGTGTAGAAAATGAATATTATAATAAACAAACAGAAACCACACACACCGTAGCATTTGATAGTACAGAGCCATATAGCAATGCATATGCAGATAGCACAATAAAAGGATTAGTAGATAGTTATGTATCATCACTTGGAGTAACAGTACAAGAAGGAAGATTAATGCTAAAAGATGAAGCTGTTGCATTACAACAAACAGGGCACAAAGATATACTTTTTGCAAAGAATTTCTGGCTTGGCTCTCCTTATGAGAGCATTCCTGGCCAAGCTAGGGTTGTTTTTGCAGGCGATAGATCCTTAGGCTGCCTCCGCGTCTTCCTTGACGGCACCTATGGGCTTCGTCCAGTTATAGTTATATCTAAACCTAATATTTAAAAAAGATATTAATACAATTTTATGTATGATTAATATAAGGAAAAAAATGCAAATTTTCAATATATGTGAAAATTTGCATTTTTATATTTAATTAACCAAAATTACCTATAAAGATAAACATATATATACTTCGACGAACCACGAGAATTGGAACTTCCAGTTATTTAGTATGAATATTATATTTATGAATTTTTATATAAACTATAATCGAATGATGTTGATTTCGAGTAGTGAGGAGAAGAATATATATGTTTTTACAAATCTAATAAATTTAAATCAAGTAAAAAATACTAAAATTTAAATAAAAATAT
>JAEEGL010905799.1_pt1 | contig 48928 bp, 50 predicted proteins | sample 9134231 | NCBI WGS metagenome assembly JAEEGL01 (sample SAMN16246548, study PRJNA631951) | gut metagenome | biome: gut microbiome; feature: rumen; material: fiber-attached | host: Bos | place: Iran: Karaj | collected 2018-10 | reverse complement strand
CCATTTTTAATATCATTTACATTAAACATAAATTATTACCTACGCTTTCTTTTCTTTGTGAAGTGTAGTCTTATTACATTTAGGACAGAATTTTTTAACTTCTAATTTACCTTCAGTATTCTTTTTATTTTTACTTGTTAAATAATTAATATCCTTACAAACAGTACATTGTAATGCAATACCTTCTCTATTTTCTTTCTTTGCCATTTTTCTGCCTCCCTCTTTGCACATTAAGATTATAACAAACAAAATGAAAGTTTACAAGTAAAACTTTCATTTTAATAATTATTTATTTAGAGTTTATTTAATTAGTTTTCTTTCTATTGAAGATTCTTTTTGTATAACTGGTTCAACATTATCTAAATAAGTAGTCGGATTTAAAATTTGACATAATTTACATTTGATTTCCTCTATTGTTAAACCTTTTATTCTAGCAGCAGCACTATGTTCATTCCCGCCGCCACCAAAAAGTTTCATAATTTTTGATACATCAATTATACCTTTACTTCTTGCACTTATAGATACTGTATCTTCATCTATATATGCAATTGCAAAAGTAGCATTTACTTGATATTTAAGTAAGTAATCCGCAGCTTTTGCAATATCTTCTATTTCATATGTTCTATTACTTCCATCTTTATCACTTGCTATCGCAAATCCATAATTAATAAATCCTGTATTATCAACTAGTTTTTGAATAGCTCTATCATGTTCAAAGTCTTCAATAAACATATTATTTACATAATATAAACTTGCTCCTTTATTTACTAATTTAGTAATTACAGATAATGTTTCACCATTAATATTTGGTTTGTTTAGTTTATTTGTATCAAGTATTATTCCTGCAAGTAAATAATTAGCTTCATCGGGGCTAAATTTAACTCCATACATGAATGATAATCTACTTACTTCTTCACAAGTACTAGATAATTTTTCATCAATAAAAGTGTTTGCTGATTGAATAGTATGTTCATCAATATTATGATGATCAAGTATAAATATATCTTTAAATCTATCTAGATATGGTTTTACTGACACTAAATAATCTTTATTAACATCAACCGCAATCATCAAACTATTGTCGTTTAATAGTGTTTCAGCTTCTGGTGCATTTATGATATTAAAACGTGAAGATATATCCATTATTACCTTTCTTGTTACAGATTCCAATTTTTCAATTTGGTCATTAATAACAATATAACTTTTCTTCCCCTTTTTTTCACAAATAAGTGACATGCCAACTGCAGCACCCAAGGCATCCATATCAGGTCTATTATGCGGTACTATAAAGACAGTATCATCACTTTCTAATAGTCTATCAAGGCAATCCTTGATATCCCTACTGCTTTGCATAAAATGCTCTCCTTCAAGACAAATCTGTTATGCAGATTTCATTACTTCACAATAATGAATTCCTGATTATTTCAGGCTTAAACTTCGGCTGTCTTAACCGTATGCATATCATTCCTTAAAAATGATACATACATTATGCTCTTAAAAAAGTTGTTTGTCAATTTGACTTTTATTAAAAAATGTGCTTTAAACGTAATTTCTAGTCAAAACTATTATTAGAGCTAAATCTTTTTTCTTCTGTTCTACTAATCATACTAGATAATCTTAAAGCACAAAAAACAAACAATAAAACAAAGAGAAATATAATTATTGAAATAACAATTAATATAGTTAAAATAATATTCATCAAACCTCCTAATTTATTAACAATAATATTTTTTTGTGATAATATTTAAGCAGTGAACAGCTGACCAAAGATGTCAGATGTTACCAAGAAAAGTCTTAGTGCACCTAACACCTGTTAGATGTGCTTTTATATTAAAACCACAATGAGTAGAAGTAACATAAGTATGACAATAACAACAAGTAAAAATATTATCTAGTCTTTAATATTGACCATACACCCACTTTCATAAGAAAATAAAATGGTGACATCTAACAAATCAGTTGTTTAGAAGTAATATTACTATTATAAAAATATAAGTCAAATTGATAAAAATTAATTATATAACTTTTTTTTAAAAGAAAATTAAATTTTATTCTATAGAAAAACAAATAATTGTTTAACAACATCATATTTAAAAATCAATTTTAGGCATTTTTTTAAAAATATGTTATAATATCTTTAATTTGGAGGGAAAAATGAATAAAAAAACCGTTTTAATTACAGGAAGTACAGGTCTTGCAAGTTCAATTGCTGAAGTTTATGCTAAGAATAATTATAATGTAATAATTACTTATAATTCTCATAAAGAAGAATCTATTAACTTAGCAACCACTTTAAGAAAAAAATATAATATAGACATTCTATCTTATAAATGCGATATTTCTAAAGAAGAAAATATTATTAATTTAAAAAATGAAATAATAAATAAATTTAAAACTATAGATGTTCTTATTAATAATGCGGGTATTGCGATAGACACTACTTTTGAAATGAAAACTAAAGATAATTTTATGAAAACATTAGAAGTAAATCTAGTTGGAACATTTTTGATGTGTAAATACTTTGGAGAATTAATGTTTAATCAAAAAAGTGGAAGTATAATAAATATTTCATCAACTAATGGAATAGATTCATATTATGAATATAGTTTAGATTACGACGCATCTAAAGCAGGAGTTATTAATTTATCTCATAATCTTGCCAATCATTATGCTCCCTATGTTAGAGTAAATACAATATGTCCAGGTTGGATTAATACACCTATGAATAGTGAGCTAGATAGCAAATATAAAGAAGAAGAATGTAAAAAAATATTATTAGATAGATTTGCAGAACCAATTGAAATTGCAAATGTAATATATTTTGTTACTAGTGATGAAGCCAGTTATATAAATGACAGTGTTATTAAAGTTGATGGTGGTAAAAAGTGTTAAATTTAAAAGATAAATATATTAAAATAGTAAATGATACTGAAAAAGAATTAGAAGATATATTTAAAAAAATAGATAATCAAACATTTTTAAATAGTAAAAAAGTATTAGACGCATTTCACAAATATAATATATCTGAAAGTGACTTACATGGAACTACTGGATACGGATATAATGATTTAGGTCGTGATAAAATTGAGAAAGCATTTGCAGATGTTCTGGGTGGTGAAGATGCTCTTGTTAGAACACAAATAATATCAGGAACACATGCTATAACAACTGCTCTATTTGCAATCTTAAGACCTGGAGATAATTTACTTTCAATCACTGGGTTACCATATGATACATTACACGAAGTAATCGGCATCAAAGAAAATAATAGTTCTCTAAAAAGTTATAATGTTAAATTTGATATGATAAATTTAATTAACAACGATTTTGATTATAATAAAATAGAAGAAACTATTAAAAATAAAAAAATAAAAGTGATACATATTCAAAGATCTAGAGGTTATTCTTTAAGAGATTCAATGTCTATAGAAAAAGTTGAGAAAGTAATTAAGTTTATTAAAAATCTTGATAAGAATATAATAATATTTGTAGATAATTGCTATTGTGAATTTGTAGAAAGTAAAACACCAAACGAAGTTGGTGCAGATTTAGTAGCAGGTTCCTTAATCAAAAATCTTGGCGGAGGTATTGCTCACAATGGCGGATATATTGTTGGAAATAAAGATTTAATTGAACTTTGTGCCGAAAGATTAAATGTCCCAGGAGAAGGTCGTGAAGTTGGACCAAGCGAAAACGCAAATAGATTATTTTTACAAGGATTATATTTATCTCCTAGTGTTGTAGGTTCTTCTTTAAAAACTTCTATTCTTACAAGCGCTGTACTAGAAAAATTAGGATATCAAGTTAGTCCCAAATATAATGAGCCAAGAGCTGATATTGTTGAATTAGTTTATTTAAATACAAAAGATAACATGGTTAAATATGCAAATGGAATCCAAAGTGCATCTGCAATTGATGGAAATGTAGATGCTATACCTGGAGATATGCCTGGATATGAAGACAAGATTATTATGGCAAGCGGATCATTTATACAAGGAAGCTCAATCGAAATATCTTGTGATGGACCAATAAGAAAACCATATGTTATATTTCAACAAGGAGCACTTACTTATGAATATGGCAAAATTGCATTAATTAATGCAATTTCAAAATTAAATGAATAATAAAACCTCTTACTAATAAACTATTTAGTAGGAGGTTATTTATTTGAAAAAACAATTATTAATATCATTTATTAATAAATTAACTAAACAAGATATAGTTAATTATTTATCAAAAGAATTCATACCTGCATCAAATGAAGAAATAGACTTAATATATAAAATAATTAAAAATGATTATAATGAAATACTGGAAACTGATTTTAATAGTTATATTTCTAATTACAAATTAACTTTTAATAAAAGTCTATATGAAAAAATAATTGAAAAGTATAATGAATATAAAAAATTTATTGAATAAAATCAATAAATTCTTTTTTTCTAATATTTTCTATTTCATATTTATATGGTGCCCAAGCATCTTTGCTATTTCTATCAATATAAGGTGTTTCAAGTATAAATGGAATATTTTCTAGTTTCTTATTATATGCAACATTTATCAAATTATTAAATCCAATCGTTCCATAACCTATATTTGCGTGTCTGTCTTTATGAGAACCAATAATATTTAAACTATCATTTAAATGTACACATTTAACTTTATTAATTCCAATTTCTTTATCAAATTCTTCTAAAAAATTATCAAATTCTTTTATATCTACACCAGCATCATTCATATGGCATGTATCTAAACATACCCCTATTCTTTCTTTTTCTTTAATATTATCTATAATTACTTTTAATTCTTTGATAGAACTTCCAACTTCATTACCTTTTCCAGCCATAAATTCAAGTAAAACGATTGTATTTGATGTTCTATCAAATACTTTATTTAATGCATCACTGATATTCTTAAGTGCTTCTTCTCTAGTACATGTAGTTGCACTTCCAGGATGAAGAACTATTTTATTCATTCCAAGTTTATTACATCTTTCAAGTTCTTCAGCAAAAAAATCAATATAGAATTCATATTTACGAATATCTGATTTATTTGCTAAATTTATTATATATGGAGCATGTACTATTACATTATTACTATTAATATTATTATTAACCATTAATTCATATGCTTTATATGTAAGTTCATCATTAATTTCACTTCTCATTGTGCTTTGAGTAGATCCAGTGTAAAACATAAATGTATTTGCTTTATAACTTATTGCTTCCTCTACACTTCCTAACAATTGAGTTTTTGAATTAAAACTTACATGACTACCTATTATTAACTCCATAATATCACCTACTTAATAATTATATAATATTTTAATCAAAAGAAAAAGACCAATTAAGGTCTTATATCATATAGCAATTATTCTGTTTCACCAGTACATACACTGATAATAACGTCAAATTCTTCTAAGTTGTTTGAATGATCTAAATTATCATCTTTAGTAACATCTTCAATTACGATATCTTCAACATTAATAGTTTTAGTATCATCATTAACAGCAACTTCTCTTACAAAACTAAAGTTACCATTAGTAGCTCTTACTTTTTTAACTTGTCCATTAACATTCATTTCAATATAATATTGAAATTTAGAGTTCCCAGTTATTTCTAATGATTTATTAGTAGCAACTCCACATTTCTCATTTTCGCCATCTTTACCATTAGTATAAATAACATTTTGTCCAGCTGTCATATTCATACTTTCACTAATAAATTGATTTTGAGCAGTTCTATAAGCACTTCTAACTTCATTTTGGAAGTTATTGATTCTTGACTGTCTATACATTCTAAGTACTGCTGGCAAAGCCATAATTACTAAGATTGCTAAGATTGCAATAACTGCTAATAACTCTACTAATGTAAAACCTTTCTTTTTCATTTTAATAATCTCCTTTCTAGTGATATCTTCGCTATCCAAATAAAATTATAAAAAATACTAATATTCTTGTCAATAATATAATATACTTTTTTAATCAAAATAAAAGAGATATTTCTATCTCTTAAATTATGATTTCTATTAAAATGATTATGCACTTGGACACATAGTTGATGTAATGTCTGATTCAAGATCACCATCATTTGTTTCGCCTTCGCCATCAACTTTGATGTCGTCAACTTTAATACTACCAGAATTAACAGTATGAGAATAACTATAAGTACCATTTGTTGCTTTTACCACAACTACATTACCATTAACATCCATTTCAATATAATATTTGAAATTAGAGTTTCCAGTCATTTCTAATTCTTTGGCTGTTTTACCTGTTGGTGAACAATTAGTAGCATTAGTATATGCAAGTATTCCATCAGCATCTAATAATATACTATCATTTAAGAATTGAGTTTCTGCAGTTCTATAAGCACTTCTAACTTCATTTTGGAAGCTATTAATTCTTGATTGTCTGAACATTCTTAATACTGCTGGTAAAGCCATGATTACTAAGATTGCTAAAATTGCAATAACTGCTAATAACTCTACTAATGTAAAACCTTTCTTTTTCATTTTAATAATCTCCTTCCTAGTAGTAGCTTTGCTACCCTATTTAAATTATAAAAAATACAAAAGATATTGTCAATAATTTAATATGTTTTTTTAATCAAAATAAAAGAGATATTTCTATCTCTTAAATTATGATTTCTATTAAAATGATTATGCACTTGGACACATAGTTGATGTAATGTCTGATTCAAGATCAGCAGTATTTGTTTTATCGTCACCATCAACAATGATATTGTCAACTGTAATACCAGCATTATTTGTATAAATATAACTATAAGTACCATTTGTAGCTTTTACAGTTGTTACAGCGCCATTAACATCCATTTCAAAATAATATTTGAAATTAGAGTTTCCAGTCATTTCTAATTCTTTAACTGTTGTATCATCTGGTTCGCAATCATCAACGTTAGTATAAACAAGTACTCCATCAGCACCTAATAATATACTATCATTTAAAAATTGAGTTTCTGCAGTTCTATAAGCACTTCTAATTTCATTTTGGAAGTTATTAATTCTTGATTGTCTAAACATTCTTAATACTGCTGGTAAAGCCATAATTACTAAGATTGCTAAGATTGCAATAACCGCCAATAACTCTACTAATGTAAAACCTTTCTTTTTCATTTTAATAATCTCCTTTCCTATCATGATTTAATTATAAAATATGCTTTTTTTATTGTCAACTTTATTTTACACATTTTTGTATACTTTACACATTAAAAAACTTAAGTTATCTTTCCTTAAGTTTAATTATTACATTATGAAGATTATCTGCTTCTATTAATTCAATATCATAATTATTTTTTTCTTTTACTTCTAAAGCTTCTTTATAGTTATCAGTTGGCACTATAAACACTTTAGCACCTTTATTTACAGCACCAATTAATTTATATTTAACTCCATCTATCTTTGAAACTATTCCATCTGAATCAATTGTTCCTGTACCAGATATTATATCTCCTTTAGTCAAGTCATATTCAGTTATTTTATTATATATTTCTAAAGCACACATTAATCCTCTTGATGAACCACTTTCACTATCACTAAATACATATTCTACTTTTGGATCGGTTTCAACATCTTTAAGCAATGCTAATGCTATCCCTATTAGTTTTCTATCATCTTTAATTTTAATTTTAGCTTTACATTCTTTTATTTTGCCATTTCTTTCTACATCAACTGTTAATTCATCATTTTCATTCATATTTGATAAAAGATCATTAACATCTAAAACAGAACTTATTGTTGTACCATTTACTTTCTTTACAATATCTCCCACTTTAATATCTGTATCTGCAAAATCAAAAACATGTGTCACTACTATATCTGTTTTATTTACTTTATATGGAATACCAGCTTCTGTAAATGCAGCTATAATTGCGTCGTAACTTGTCTCTTTTAAATATATTTGCCCTCTACTAAATATATCACTATCGCTTTCACTTTCTACTCTAACCTTTTCTATACTTTCTAAATCCCAATTTGGAATAATATATGATAGTAAATATGTAAGAATTGTAGCATGTCTACTGGTAACATATGTCAAATTAAAACTTCCTTCTTCTTTATATTCACTATCTATTATTATTCTATCAGACAAATTAATTAGTTCTCCCGGAGAATAAATATAATAGTTTAATCTAAATAAAGCAATGAATAAAAACACAGCATATAATATATATAATTTATAGTGTTCTTTTATATCATTTCTCATTCTTTTTAAAATTTTTTTTAGCATATTTTACTCCTAACATTAATATTATATCACATATGAAAATAATTATGAAAATAACTAAATATTTATTATTAACTTTAATTTTTATTACATTTATATTAAATTTAAATATAGTTGTTAGTTCTGCTAGAAATGCTTCAATATTGTTTTTTAATAAAATATTTATAACAATTTTTCCATTTATTATTTTATCAGATATACTAATATATTTTGACTATCATGTTTTTTTAAAAAATACTATTGGAAAAATTATATCTAAATTATTTAATATTGATCCAAATGTATCAATAATATTTATATTAAGTATGCTTACATCTTCCCCTGCAAATGCTATATATATCAAAGATATGTTAGATAACAATCAAATTGATATAGATACTGCTAATAGAATAATTTGTTTTACATATTTTCCATCTATTTCTTTTGTAATTGGAACAATTGGTGTATATCTATATAACAGTTACAGAATAGGCTTATTTCTATGGATATTATGTTTTATGTATAATATACTAATTGGAATATTTACACGAAACAAATCTATTATAAAATATAATATTACTTTAAATAATAAAAATAAGAATTTATCTGGAACATTAAGAAATTCTATATTAAAAGGAATAAATACTTCAATACTAATATTAGGAAATTTAATAATATTTACAGTTATTTTAAATATAATTAATAAATATATAAATATCAATGAGATTTTCTTTTCTATCACATCTGGTTTAATTGAACTAACAAGTGGAATTATAAATATAAGCCTCCTTAATATATCTTTGAACATTAAATTAGTTCTTACATTTTTTATACTATCATTTAATGGATTATCTATACTTTTTCAGTCTTTTAGTATATTAAGTGATTATAAAATTAATATACTAAAAACACTAATAATTAAATTAGTGTTTAGTTTAATAATGAGTATATTATTAATAATTATTTTTTGTTTGTAACAACATCTATACCACTATGTATATAATCTATAGTATTTTTAATATTAACGATATTCTTATATTCATCACTCACTTCTTCTAATTTTGGTGGTATAGATATTAATATATAAAGTAATATTTTTTCTTCATCTAATAATTCTAAATTATCATTATAAATACTTAATAAGTAATTAAAATCTAACTTATATCCATCTTTTTTATAAAAATTATATAAATCTAATATTGGAGTATCTACAATATGTTTATCCCAGCTTAAAAGATAACTCTTGTTGTCTTTAACAAAATGATTTAATGATAAATTGTTATGTATAATACATACTCTTTCTTTATTTTTGTTTTGAACTATATTAAACCATTTTTTTAGTTCACGTTGTGCATAATTTAAAGAACTATCAATCAAAAAATAATTTCTAGCAATTAAATAATGTGATGGAGACATATATATCTCATTTTCTATTGATTCTATTAAATTAAGGTAATATTTTTTTAAAAATTCTATATTATCAGATATCTTATTATAAATGTTTCTATATTTATTCTTACTAACATCTTTATAAAAAATTGTTTTAAAATGAAGTTCACTTACTGTTTTAATTAGTTCAGCGCCTTTAGATATTTCATAATAATTATTATTATTTATGAGTTCCATAGTATAAGTTTTTTCATCTTCATCTAGTATCTTAGGATAACTATTAAAACTTCTACTATCTAAATAATTAAAAAGTTCGCTAACATTATTATTAGTTTTCTTTTTAATTACATTATCCTCATTAATAATTACATTGTTCTTATATTTTTTACTCATTAAAACTTGGTATTATTATCTTATCTCCAACATTAATTTCATTTAAACTATTATATTCTTTTAATTCTTCATTACTTATATTATATTTAGAACATATTGTATCTATAGTATCTCCGCTTCTAACTATATATATTTTATAAGTATAATATTTATCGTTTGTATTTATTATATTTTGAGTAATATCACTTATATTTTGACTGATATCTTCATTAGATTCTATGTTTTTAATCTCAGTTTCTATTTCATTATCTAAATCTATTTTTGTTTCATCTAAATAGTTATTTATTTCATCTTCCTCCATATTTTCCTCTTCTATCTCCTCACAAGTTAATTCTAAATCAATATTTATTTTTAAAGTGTCTTTTTCAATACTATATTTAAAGTCATCGATTTCTATTTTTATTGTGTCTTTATTTATTCTTTTTGATATTGATATAGAAAATGGAATTGTATAATAAAAATCTTCTTCTAACACACTTGCTTCAGTCATTTTATATGTTCCACTTAAAGCAACTGTACCATTAACTATGTCATCATTTATTTTATAATCATGATCTAAATTTATATTACTTAGTTCTCCTATTAACGTTTTAAATACAATATCTTTTTTTAATGGAATAATTTCTCTCATAATTCTCCTTTCATTTAAATATATTTTGTTTTTTAAAATATATTCATAATAAAAAGATATTTATTTTTTCTAAATATCTTTTTATTTAAACAATTTATTATATAGTTCAATATAATTACTAATAGGTATAAATTCTATTGAATCTGTTAATTCTTTATCTAACCATTTAACATCATCTTCATTGTCAAGTGGTATATAGAATTTATTAATATTATTTCTACTACACGCTATTGATTTTTCTTTAATTCCACCCACTTTTAGAATATCACCTTTTAATGTAATTTCTCCAGTATAAGTTATTTTTTCACTTATTACTTTATTTTTTAATAATGATAGTATTGCTGTAGTTATTGCTATTCCTGCGGAAGGTCCATCTTTAAATGAAGCATTTTCAGTAAAATGAATATGTAAATCATTCTTTTGGAAAAAGTCTTCATCAATATTAAATTGTTTACAATTACTTTTAATATAACTAATTGCAACTTCAATACTTTCACGAGTTACTTCACCTAAAGAGCCTGTGAATGTAAACTTACCATTTCCTTTAAAAGCAGAACATTCAACATCCATTATAGTCCCACCCATATTGTTGCAACCAACAGTTTTAACAACACCTGGAACTTTAATTTCATGTTCTTTTTTATTGAAATATGATCCCTTTTCTAAATAATGAGATAAATCTTTACTTTTAATTTTAATATTCATTATTTTTTTAGATGATTTTATACATTCAGTAATTACTTTTCTTATTATTTTATTTATACATCTATCAAGTTCACGAACTCCTGCTTCACATGTATAATCTTTTATTATTTTTTCTAAAGCAGATTTTTCAAATTTAATAACGTTATTCTTAAAATCTAATTTTTTTAATACGTTAGGTATAATATAATTCTCACATATAAGCAGTTTTTCTTTTAATGAATAACCAGATAAATTAATTATTTCCATTCTGTCAAGTAATGCTGCCGGTATAGTAGAAATATCATTGGCTGTTAATATAAATAACACTTTACTCAAATCTATTTCTTCATCTAAATAATTATCTACAAATCTCTTATTTTGACTAACATCTAATATATCAAGTAATGTTGATGCTGGATCACCTTTGTAATCTTTTTTTAATTTATCTACTTCATCTAATAAAAATACCGGATTATTACTTCCACACTTAATAAGTGAAGTAACAATTTTACCTGGATTAGATCCAATGTATGCACGTCTATGTCCAACTAATTCAGCAGAATCACTCATACCTCCTAAAGATATTTTTACAAATTTTCTATTTAAAGCATAAGCTATTGATTCAGCAAATGTTGTTTTACCTACACCAGGAGGGCCTACTAAACAAATGATTGGACTTTGAATATCAGGATTAATACTTTTTACTGCGATAAATTCTACAATTCTAGTCTTAGCATTATCCATACCATAATGAGATAAATCTAATTTTTTTTCAATTTTAAGTAAATCTTTTTCATCTTTTGTTTCTATACACCAAGGAATTGATAATAGATAATCTATATAGTTTCTAATTATTCCTGAGTCTGGACTCATTTCAGATGAAGAATTGTATCTTTCAAGTTCACTTACTAATTTGGATTTTATTCTACTTGGAAATTTTTTTGTTTCAATTTTATTTCTTAATGAATTAATATCATCTTCTCTATTGTTTGTTTCACCAAGTTCATCTTTAATTACTTTTAATTTTTCTTTTAATATAAATTCTTTTTGCGTTTCATCAAGACCTTTTTTAATTTCTGTCTCTATATGACTTTCTAAATCTATAACTGCACTTTCAATAGCAAGTTCTTTAATTAATATTTTACTTCTATTAACAGCTGAACTTTCTAGCATTAAATTTAATTTCTTTTCAAAAGATAATGGTAAAAAAGTAGATATTATGTCAGTTAGTTTATCAAGTGTAATATTTGTCTTTAATTGTGAAACTATAGCATTTGTTACAAATGGATTTTTATCAACATAATTTTCAAGTTCATTGGTTAATTTCCTTTTATATGCTGCTGATTCTATTTCACTTTCTTCTAAATCTATAATTGAAATTGTACTATTTAATATTTCTTTTTCATCTGGATAATTTGAATAGTTAATCACTTCAACTCTATATAGTCCACTTATGATAACTCTCATATTACCATTTGGTAAATCTATAATGTTTTTTATCTTACCAACAACACCAATTTTAGGTAAATCTGATGTATCTGGTTTTTCTTCTAATGTATTTAAAGGGCAAACAATAAGTACTTCACCATTATGATATAATTTTGCTATTTCAGTAACTCTTTTACTTACGTCACTCTTTATTTCTACTCTTACTTCTTGATAAGGAAATAAAACAAGATTTTTTAACAAAATTACTGGTAAATTACTATTAATCATGTTCTACCTCCTGCTCGAGATAATATTATAAATTTAATTTAAATAAATGTAAACAAATAAATATATTTTTTTAAAAATTTTTGTAACATTTTTAATACATGAAAAAAGTTTTCTGAATTTAGAAAACTTTTTTATATTTCTTACATCCAAACTCCATAGTAGATTGCTATCATTCCAAGCATAAATCCAACTATTAAGAATAATTTAACTATGTCTGTTTCTTCCCATCCTAATTTTTCAAAATGATGATGGATAGGTGCCATTAAGAACACTTTTTTACCAAATTTTTTAATTGCAGTCAATTGTATTATTGATGATAGTGCTTCAATTACAAATACCCCACCAATTACAGCAAGAGATAGTTCATGCTTTGAAAGTATTGCTATTGCTGCTAATGATGATCCTAATGCCATAGAACCAGTATCACCCATAAATACTTTGGCAGGGTGTGTATTATATACAAGGAATCCTAAAAGTGCTCCAACTAATATAAAGCAGAATATAGCCATTTCTTGATTTCCACTTACCCATGTTGTTCCCCAACAAAGAATACCGAAACTTAAGAATGCAACAACTGATAAAGATCCAGCAAGTCCATCAAGGCCATCTGTTAAATTAACAGCATTGGAAGACCCTACAAGTAAAAATAAAATAAATATTCCATAAAACCATTTTAAATCTATATTAATACCTAAAGAAGTAATTCTAAGATATGTATCTCCTCCACCCTTCATGTATATGAAGAAGAATATTAATGCTATTAAAACTTGAATAATTAATTTTTGTGTTATTGATAGTCCTTCATTATTTCTTGCTTTAATTTTTAAATAATCATCTACAAAACCTAATAAGGCGTATGAAATAAATACAAATATAATAATAAGTAAACTAGGAGTTATTTCCAAACTACCTCTTAAATATAATATCAGCATTGCAACAAGTGTCGGAATTATAAATATTAAACCTCCAATAGTAGGAGTTCCTTGTTTTGCAGAATGTCTAAAAGCAGTAAAAACGCTGATTGTTTGACCACATTTTAATTTTTTTAATATTGGTATTAAAAAATAACCAAATACAACTGCAACAAAAAAACTTAACATTAATCCTAAAATACTTTTAGCAAGAATTAACATACTATCACTTCCCCATAAATTAATTATACTTTATTTATTAACATTCTACATAATAATTTTACTATTGTTGTGTAAAGTATATGACTTATATACTTAAGAAAAACATTTCTAATAGTTTATCTTTATCTAAACTATTTACTTTAATATCTATATCTATATCACTTAATTTAGATAATATATCAATAATTTCTTCTTCCTTAAAATTATTAATATTATCCATCATTTTTTTAACTACAAAAGGATTTACACAAAGTTTCTTTGCTATTTCTTCTATACTATTTTCCCTAGATAATATTTTCACTTGATATAATGTTCTAAATTGCTTTGCTAAATAATCTAATATAACAATAGAATCTACTCCACTTGATAATAATATTTGATAACTATCAAATACATCAGATATCTTTTTAGACATAACTGCATCAGTCAATCTAAACATTTCTTTTTCATTATTTCTACTTACTACTTTATCTATATCCTCATCTGTTAGTTTTTTATCATCGATATACATAAGTAATTTATTTACTTCATTTAAAGTTACATCTGTATTATTATCTGTCAAACTTAATATTTTTCTAACTTGATTATAAGTTGCATTAATACCATTATCTTTAAATATCTTTGTTACATATTCATGTAAACCTTTATAATCCATTTTTTTTAATTCTTCAACATTACACTTTTCTTTAAGTAATTTAATAATACTTTTTTTATTATCTAAACTTTCATCTTTACACTTTAAAATAAGAACATTATCATTAATATTATTAATATACTTTTCAAATGCACTTATTTCTTTGTCTTTTAATGATTTAAAAGTAAAATTATTAACTATTAATAGTTTTTTCTCATTAAATAAATCTATATAATTAATCTCATTTAATATATCTATTAAACTTACATCATCATAATCAAGTTTAATAATATTTTTAATGCTTAGTTTATTTATTAAAGAGTTAATTTTATCTTTTAATATACTTATTTCATTACCTATAAAAACATATATCATTATTAATTATCCTTTATTATTACACTTCTTATTCTTGAATCTATTACAAAATCTTTAACATTTTCAACAAGTACTCCATCTACATAAGTTTTTTTATTACTAAAAGGTATTCTAAGAGCTCTTAATAGTTCATATAATGAAGTAAATAATTTTACTTTAACAACTGTTGTATTTTTGTCATTAATAGTTATGATTGTATTGTCATAAACACAATCTAAACATATAGCTTTGTGTATAGCAAGTATATCTTCTATACTATAAAAAACACTATTTTGATTTTTGAATTTCCTATCTGAATTTACAATACATATATTTAAAAATGCATTGATATATTTTTCATAAGATGTTCTTGAATATAAATCGTTTTTATCTATACATATATAACAATTTTTAATATTAAATACAGACATGAATTCATCTATTGCTTCTAGTATTTCTTCATAAGATTCGTAATTAATTACCATATCTTTTAAATCATATTTTTTATCATAAAAAGACTTAACTACTAATGTAGTTTTACTATTAATATTATTATATAAACCATATTTCTTTAATGATTCAATTATTTCACTCTTTTTAATCTTACTTACATTTCTTAAAGGAGTTGGATTCTCTTTTTTATCTATAAAATCATTTTCAATAACTAGTGAATTACTTCTAAATGATTTATAATTCATTTCTTTAACACCAATTACTCTACCACTAACAGGGCTAAATATTTGTTTCCCAAATTTTCCAATTCCTAATGAAGTATTATGATAAACTTTTTTACTTTTTTTAATTCTTAATAATTTAACATCATCAAATGGAATGTATATAAATTCTGGCGATAAATAAGTAATATATTCTTGCACTTTTTTAGTCATATTAACACTTCCTAATAATAATTATATATTATATTTTAATATTTTAAAAGTGAAATTTTTATGATAAAATAATTATATATTATAGGAAGTGATAGTTATGGGAAAAAAGAATAAAATATTAATAATTTCTGCATTTGTATGTGTGATTATATTAACTATTTTAGCAGCTATAGGAGTAAATTATAAAAAGAAAGAACAAATCAATAATGAAAAGCCGCAAGAAGAAGTAAAGCCTAAAATTACTGAAGAATATACAAAAGTAGAATTAATAGTTAAAAAAGAATATAATAATTATCTAATGTATGATAATAATATAGCATATTATTATGATCCCAATTCAAAACATATCGTATATAAAAATGGGAATATATTAGAAAATGAAATAATTGAAACAGATACAGATAATGAAGATGATTATTTTAAATTTAAAAAATATGATTTTTATATAACAGAAGATGGTTACTATTGTATTAAAGATAAAACTAGTGAAGAAATTGAATGCTTTAATATAGCATATACAATCAAAAACTTACAAGATTCAATAGATTACTTGATATTAGAAAAAACTGAAAATGGTGAGAAAAAAGTATATTTATTAAATCCTAACACTGGATCAAATGTTGATTTGAGTCAAATAAATGTATATAGTGTTTTTGCAGGATCAATGGCAGAAGATGAAAGTGGTAATATTGTTACCAAAAATTATGATTATTTAGCTGCTTGTAGTGCATTTGAAAAATGTGGTCTTATCAGTTATGATGGTAAAATAATTATAGATTATATATATGATTTTGTTGACTACATAGATAAAAACACTATTATCGTGACAAATAATGAAAAACAAGGCGTTATTAACTATAAAAATGAAATAAAATTACCTATTCAATATGATTATATTACTGCGGTTGGAAATTATATACTTGCTGTTAAAGACTTTAAATTGACAATTTATAATTCAAATTACAAGGTAATCACTAGTAATATTGATATAGATGAATCCGAAAGTGAAACATCATATAATTTTTATGTAAATATTGATAGCTTAAATAGTATATATATTTGTATTAACGAAGATAATATTAACTATATTTATTATATTAATAACAATAAATTACAGAGAAAAATCAGTTCTAAAGGAGAAATAGATTTTATATATAATGAAAAAGATGATAGTATTAAATATATAACATTTAACTATGAAGAATCTGGTAATATATATTTTGTATTTTATGATAGCGATTTATATGAATATTACAAATTTAATAAAGAAATAAATTCTAGTATAGATTATTATATTTCATTACAAAATAATCCTTATAATGATGATTATTACACAATATCAATTAATTATGATATTCCATCATATGATAAATATTATTATTTAGATTTAATAAATTCTAAAGAAATAAATGAACTTAAAGCATTAGGACGTCATTTTAGTAATGGTTATACTTATACTATTACGAAGAATAAATTAAATATTTATAAAGAGACCGAATTACTAAATTCATTTGATGGAAATTTTATTCATTTAAGTGAATATGACTTTATACAATCAGATACAAATGGTAGTAAAATTATTTATTTAGACTTTCAAAAAGAATCACGAGAAATTGAATCGTGATTCTTTTTTATTGAAATTTTTGCATTTGTTTCATCATTTGATTTACTTGTTTTTGACTAGGATTTCTACCCATACCCCTCATTAAAGTTTTAATCATTTCTTCATTAATTGGTGGATTATTTTTTAATTGCTTTTTAACTAATAGTCTTGATACTAAAAGTCCAACAACTAAACCAACTATTAATCCAATAACTACATATAAAATATCCATCCATACATTTCCTGTACATTTTACTGTATCTAAAATTAGCATATTATCATCTCCTTACAACTAATTTTATCATAACATTTAATATTAATGCAAGGGTGAATATATGACATCATCTAATACAAAATAATCTCTATTATCAAAATCACATACAAATATATTTTTATATTTTTTAAAGTCTTTAAAAAAAGATGGAACATTTTTATTAGTATCAATTCTAATATGCGAATTATTTATTATCATCTTGGTTGTTTCATCATAATAATAATCATTAATACTATGATTATAATTATAATAAATATAATTTTCATCACTTAAATTTTTTTGTTTAATATAATCATTATATTCATCTTTATTAATGGGATTAACTATGCTTTTAAATATGTCATAACAAACTATTATATCCTCACTTTTTTCATTGTATACTCTTTCTAACATTAAATATAGTTCTTCATAATTATATTTATAATTTTTTAATATATTATCTTTTACTTCGAATAAATAAAATGTTCTCATGATTCACCTCACAAGAACATCTTATAATAAATTTAGTAATTAATTTGTCGAATAATTATTCAACATTAAATTTTGATTCTAATATTACTTCTAACGTCATAGATTTATCTAACACAGTACCTTTTGAAATAGTATATTCTTTTGCATATCCATTTCCAGTAAAATTAACATCAATGCCTACCATGTTTGCAAATACCAATATTTCACTTCTTGACCATCCCTTTATATCAAGCATTTCATATTTTTCACTATTAGTTAATAAAAACACTTTATTATTAGTATTCATCACAGTACCAGGATTAGGAAATTGACTAATTACTTTTTCTCCTTCTCCTATTACTATAGGATTTATTTTTTGAAGTTCAAGCTCTTTAGAAATACTTGATACATCTTTATTGATATAGTTTTCTAAAACAAAAGTTGTTTCTTTTTCTTTTACATTTTCATTAATATTTAAATAAGTTCCAACATCAGTTACAAGTGTCTTGACAGCACTTTTAATATAACTTGAAGTTGCTATCTTACCTGCTACTGCATAAACAATTATTTGAGGGTCATCTCCAGGAAATAATCCTGCAAAACTTCTGACATAATTCTTAGAACCAGTTAGATATCCACCTTTAGAAGAAGCAATTTGCGCAGTACCTGTTTTACCAATCAAATCAAAACCTTTTGCATTATAGCCAGTACCAGTTGCCATACTACAACCACCTTGGACTACACCCCTCATAAGTTCTCTTATCTTACTAACGGTTTGTTCATTACTGACTTTTCTAACTTCTGTTCTTTTATTTTCGAGTATTACTTCATTTGTTTCACTATCTACTATCTTAGATACTATATATGGTTTTATCATTACCCCATCATTTGCAAGAACAGTTAATGCTTGTATCATCTGAGATGCATTAATTGTCATACCTTGTCCATATGAAGCACTCGCTATTTCAGTATCATATCTAAAATTAACAATTCCATCTCTTTCATTTGGTAAACCAATACCCGTTTTAGTACCAAATCCTAAAGCATTATAGTAATCCATTAATTTTGCTCTACCTAATTTTAATGCAAGTCTAACAGCTGCTACATTTGATGAGGCCATAAATCCTTCATCATATGTAATTTTTCCCCAACCTTTATTGTTCCAATCTTTTATAACCGCATCATCTACTTTAATAGAGCCACTTTTGTATGTATCTTTACCATCATACATTCCATTGTCCATTGAAGCCATAAAACTAAATATTTTTAATGTTGAGCCTGGTTCATACTCGTATGCAACAAATGGATCATAATATGATTTAATATTAAGTTCATTATTATTAAAACTTGGACTTGAAGCTACTGCTAGTATTTCACCAGTTTTAGCATTTGCTACTACTACAGTTGCCCATTCGGGAGAGCCTTCTTCTATTTTATTAACAGCTTGTTCTGCAAATAATTGTATATTATTATCTATTGTTAAATATATATCATTTCCTGATATACTTTTCTTCTCAATTGAAGGTGTACTAGTTATTTGATAACCATATAAATCAGACTGGTATTCTAAATATCCATTTTCACCAGTTAATTCATCATTATAATATTGTTCAATTCCCATTTCACCTACAAATTCATCATTTTCATTACTCTTAGCATAACCAATAATATATGATAAAAAATCTCCATTTGGATAGTATCTTTTACTACTTGATATAAAGTCAATCCCAGATAATTCTAAATCTTCTATCATATCCTTTGTAAGTTCGGATATACCTCTACCGCCAGGTCCTAATTCAACTTGATATGGTGTTGTTTCTACACACTCTGTTTTATCTTCATTGCATGTTTTAATTTTTGTATTTAATAGTGCAAGTATTCTTTCTTTACTCATATTAATAAGAGGACTTAATTTTTCTGCAGTCAATTCTTTATCTACAACATGATAAGGCTTACTTTCATCTTTAGTTCTAGATGGATCTAAATATGCAATTACCGTATAACTATTTACATCTTTAGCAAATATTTCTCCATCTTTAGAATAAATAGTGCCTCTTTTAGCCCTTAAAGTCTTTCTTCTTGTATCTCTTGACTTTGCAAAGTCACTTAATGCAACATCATTTACTTTAACATTATGTAATCCAATCCAAGTAAGTTTTGCCATAATTAAAACAAAAATAAAAACAACAATAATTATGAATATACTGCTAATCTTAATTACTCTTGTTTTTTTCATTTTTTGCACCTCTTACTTTGAAATTACTCTAATATTACTATTATTATACTCCAATCCGTAAGTATCTGCAACTTCTAATGCATTATCAAGTGAAGATAATTCATTGATTTTCATTTGAATACTTAAATTTAATTTTTCTTGATTATCTATTTTTGTTTTTAATCTTTGAAGTTCAGAATTGCTAGATTGAACTTTAGCACTTAATACAAAATTGCATACAAAGAATAAGCCAAGAAAGATTGCTGTTCCAGCTTTTAAGAAATTTTCACCTTTTACTTTAACATATCTTTTTTTCATCTTATCTTATCCTTTCTATAACTCTTAATTTTGAACTTCTACTCCTATTATTTTCATCTATTTCTAACTCACTAGGAGTTATTTTAATTATTTTTTTTGCTCTTGCTTTTAAATCATCAGGTACTATTGGAAGTCTTCTTGCTCTTTCATCATCACTACATAATTCTTTAAATACTTTAGATACTATTTTATCTTCTAAAGAATGAAATGATATTACTGAAAGTCTACCTCCTATTTTTAATAAACTAAATGCATCTTTTAATGCATCTTCTAATATATCAAGCTCATGATTTACTTCAATTCTAATTGCTTGAAATACTTTTCTTGCTGGGTGTGATTTATTTCTATAAGAAATAGGCACACTATTTTTAATTATCTCTGCTAATTCTAATGTTGTATTTATTGGTCTATTTTCTATAATTGATTTAGCTATATTTTTAGCGTATTTTTCTTCTCCAAATCTATAAAAAATATCAATTAATTTATCAATGCTATATTCATTTACAACTATCTTAGCATTTAATGGATTAGCTTGATCCATTCTCATATCTAGTTCTGCATCTTTATGAAAACTAAATCCTCTATAATCTTCATCTAATTGTGGACTAGATACTCCAAGATCAAACATGATTCCATCAACAGAATTCTCATCTATAAATTTTTTCATATCTTTAAAATTACTCTTAATAATTTTAAAATTATTACTTACAGATGATAGTCGTTTATTTGAATATTCTATTGCTTCATCATCTTGATCAAAGGCGAAAAGAAACCCCTTTTTATTCAATTTCTTGAGTATCGCCTCAGCATGCCCTGCATAACCTACAGTAGCATCTATATATATTCCACCCTCTGACACATTTAAGTTGTCTATTACCTCATTAAGTAAAACACTTTTATGCTTCATAAACACCACTATCAAATATGTTTTCTGTTATTTCTTCAAGTATTTTTTCATTATCATTCATGAAGTTATCGAAGCTTTCTTTGCTCCATATTTCTAATCGTTCATTTACGCCGATAATAACGCATTCTTTAGTTATATCGGCGTAATGAACTAACGGTGAGGTAATATTAATTCGACCTTGTTTATCGAATTCAATTAAAGAAGCTCCACCAATGAAAGATCTTTCAAAAGCTCTAACATTCTTTTTGGTAAATTGTAAGTTACTTACTTTTTGCATTATTTTATTCCATTCACTTTCTGAATAAATAAATAAGCATTTATCAAGTCCTTTTGTGATTACTACTCTATCACCTAACTCGTTTCTGAATTTAGAAGGGATTATTAAACGACTTTTCTCATCAATATTGTGATGAAATTCACCCATTAACATGTAGTAAGCACCCCACTTTCTACCACTTTGTTTCACTTCCTACCACTATATTACTATTTTTATGTGTTTTTGTAAAGATGTTTTTTTACATTTTATGTAAATTATTGTCAAATAAAAAAACTAATAAATATTTTTACATTTATTAGTTTTAGAAAATTTATGTTAATCAATAATTAAATATATATATTTATTTTGACTAATGATTATATTTTTAAATATAAATTTAATTAAAGTTTAATTTTAAGTATATAGAAAGCAAAATATTATTAATTTTGCTCTTAGTAGATAATTTAATTTTAGTACGAAAAATACTACATAAAATTGAAATTTACCAATTTGACTAATTATTTCTATATAGTAAACTTGCTATTGAACAACTGATTTGTTAGATGTCACCACTTTATTTTCTTTATAGAAAGCGAGGTGGTTTGTATGATAAACTTAAAAGACTTAATAATTCTTATACTCGTTATGCTAGTTTTCATACTTATGTTAATTCTAATTTTAGTTTTAATATAAAAGTACACCTAACTCAGGAGTTAGGTGTACTAGTACATAACTGGTGACATCTGACATCTTGGTCAGTTGTTCACTTAATTAATATTATACTCTTTTTAATATAAATAACAACTATTTAATTTGTTTAACTGATACTTTCATATCAAATTCATTTATCTTTAACTCTTCAGTTGCTTTATCGCTTTCTTCTAGAGTAATTGCAAGTACTTCATCCATTATGTATTCTTTAAATTGATTAACTGCATCTACTATTTCTTTTGGTCCACTATAAATCATATTTATTCTATCACTAATATCAAATCCACTTGATTTTCTTAAGTTTTGAACTTTAGATACTATTTCTCTTGCAAGACCTTCATTTACTAAATCGCTAGTTAATTCAGTATTAATAACAACAGTTTTATAATTTAACATTACTGCATTATATCCTTTTGTAGATAATACTGATTTGATTACATAACTTGGTAATATTGAATAATCTTGACCGTTCAATGTTATCTTTAAAGTACCTTTTTCTAATTTTTCAGAATCTTCTTTACTGATAGTATCTAAATAATCTTTAAATGCATTCATATTTGAACCAAGTAATTTACCTGCTTCTTTAAAGTTTGGTTTATAAGAAACTGTTAGATATTTAGATAAATCTTTTGTCCAAACTACGTTTTTAACATTTAATTCTTCTTTAAATAATTGTTCAAATTCACCAATCTTTTCTTTATATTTTTCTTCGAAAATAACTTCAGAAATTGGTTGTCTAACTTTAATTTTAGCATCTTCTCTTATATTTCTAGCATAACTAATTAATTCTATTACTAAATCCATTTTTTCTTCTAATTTTTCATCAATTAGTTTTTCATCATAAGTTGGATAATCACTTAAATGAACACTTTCTTCATTAGTTAAATCTTGGTAAATTTCTTCACTAATGAATGGTGAGATTGGTGCGATTAACTTGCATAATCCAACTAAAACATCGTAAGTTGTTTTATAAACTGCTTTTTTAGAATTATCAAGTTCATTTTGCCAGAATCTTCTTCTATTACGTCTAATATACCAGTTAGATAAATCATCACATACAAATTCTTGAATATAATGAGTAGATTTATTTAAATCAAAGTTCTCCATAGCATTAGTTACATTTTTAACTAAATTATTATATTTAGAAAGTAACCATTTGTCTATATCTTCTAGATATTTATAATCAACTTCAAAATCTTTAACTGTTAAATGATCTGCATTTGCATACATTTCAAAGAATGTATATGTATTCTTTAAAGTACTAAAGAATTTTGAGTTTACTTCTTTTATTCCTTCAATATCTAGTTTTAATGGTGTCCATACAGGAGATGCGTATAACATATACCAACGTGTTGCATCTGCTCCATATTTATCCATTACTTCTACTGGATCTATTGTATTTCCTGATGATTTACTCATTTTCTTTCCATGAGCATCAAGTATCATGTCATTTACAACTACATTTTTAAATGAAGATTTTCCACTTATTAATGTTGAAATTACTAAAAGTACATAGAACCAACCTCTAGTTTGATCTACACCTTCTGCGATAAAATCAGCTGGAAATTGTGACTCAAATAATTCTTTATTTTCAAATGGATAATGGAATTGTGCGTAAGGCATAGCTCCACTATCAAACCAAACATCCATTACATCTTTTACTCTATTCATAGTTTTTCCACATTTACTACATTTGATATGTAAATCATCAACATATGGTCTATGAAGTTCTATTTTTCTTACATCTACATCTTCAAGTACTCTTTCTTGTAGTTCATCTAGAGAACCGATTGATTCATGATTTCCACATTCACATGTCCAAATTGGAAGAGGACAACCCCAATATCTATTTCTGGATATACTCCAGTCAATCATATTTTCAAGCCAATTTCCAAATCTCTTATCTCCAACATATTGAGGATACCAATTAATTGTGTTATTACATTTAATTATTTCATCTTTTAACTTAGTATTTGCAACATACCATGCTGGTTTTGGATAAGAAATTAATGCACTTTTACATCTCCAACAATGTGGATAATCATGTGTCATTGGCATTTTCTTAAATAATTTATCATTTTCTTTTAAATATTTAATTATATCAGTTTCTAATTCTTTATCAGTAACAAGTCTTCCTGTCCAAGGCCCTTCTGTATAACATCCATCTGGTCCTACTGGATTTACAAATCCTATTCCATTTTCACGACATGCTCTATTATCATCTTCTCCATAAGCAGGTGCGATATGAACAATTCCAGTTCCATCTGCATCTGTAACATATGAATCAGCTATTACTTCAAAGCATCTACCTTCTGGTTTAACAAAAGGCATTAATTGTTCATATTTAATACCAACTAAATCAGTACCTTTATATTTTTCTAATACTTTTGTTTCTTCACCAAGAACCTGTTCAAGTAAAGATTCACATACTATAAACTTATATCCCATTGATTCAACTTTAACATAAGTTAAATCTGGATTAACACATAATGCAACATTAGCTATTAATGTCCATGGTGTTGTTGTCCATACTAGAAAGTATTCATCCTTATCTTTAATCTTAAATGGTAATATTAATGAATTTACTTGATCTTCTTGATATCCTTGAGAAACTTCATTACTAGATAGTTCTGTTCCACATCTTGGACAATACCATAGGACTTTATTTCCATAATAAATTAATCCCTTTTTGTTAAGTTCATTTATAATCCACCATTCTGATTCAATGAAGTCATTAGAACAAGTTACATAAGGGTTATCACAATCTATAAATTGACCCATAGTATGTGTCATCTTGTTGATTTCATCTATATTTAAAGCAGTTGCTTTATTACATTCTTTACAGAAATTTTCTACACCAAATTTTTCTATATCGGATTTTGATTTAAAGCCAAGCATTTTTTCAACATTAACTTCAATTGGAAGACCATGAGTATCTAAACCTATCTTTCTTAGAACTCTGTATCCTTTCATAGTTTTATATTTACAAAATGCGTCTTTAATTGTTTTTGAAAATACATGATGTATTCCAGGCTTAGCATTAGCATAAATTGGTCCATCATAAAACACCCAATCTTTTCCATCTTTTCTGTTTTCAATTGTTTTGTTTAGAATATCCATTTTTTGCCAAGCTGATACCATTTTACTTTCAACTTCACTTGTTTTACCTTTTTCTAAACTCTTAAATTCACTCATAAATTTCACCCTTTCATATAAATAAAAAAGAATGGCACAAGGAGTCATAAAGACGGTACCATCCTTTATTTAACTTTATTTGATAATGCTTATATAAGCATACTTGTCTTATCCACAAGTAACATCAGAAGTGATACATATATAACTTATATATTAGCTTTCACCAAATTACTAACTCTCTTTAATAATCAGTTATATAACGTCTTCCTCATTTGTTTTAACAATGCAATAATTATAACACTACATTTTTGCTTTGTAAAGTGGTTTTTATGCTTTGCAATCAGTTCTAAATAATGATGCTTTATCTTTCCATGCTTCAGGTACAGGAACAATTTTACCATTGCCATCTTGTAAGCAAGCATAGTTTTGAGGATTGCTATAATATTTTCTCATTCTCATAGCTGAAGTATATGCTTTAGGATTACCGCCTGAATATAATTGTTCATAAGTAAACTTACTTATTCCAACTGGACTAGCCGCTTCAAAAACATAAAGTCCTCCATCAAAATGACCTGCTACTAACATTTTATGAGCATCACTATAAATAATATCACCAGGTTCTAAACTCTTGTACATATCAAATGCAGCAACTTTACTACAACTATTTCCTCTACAATATGTAGCATAATCTCCATGGTAACTACCAGCAGTATTATGTGCTTTAAATCCACCATTATGAATTGACCAACCAACATAAGATTGACAATCAAAACCATTATTTGTTCCTTTACATTCTTTTGCTTTAGCACTTCCTGGTTGTGCAATAAAATTACCTAATTTTGGATTTATTCCAAAATAAACATTGTATCTTGTGCCCGCACAACTTATATTACAATTATATGGTATTTGAGTATTATATTTTACATACAAATAGAATATTGCCGCTGCTCCTGCTGTTACAACGCCCTCATTAGTAAATAATCCAGCACTTTTAACAGAGTTTGCAATAAATTCATTATATTCATTTAGCTCAGATTGATTTAATGTATGAGTTAACTCAGATGTATTCGCAGAATATGCAGAATATTTTCTAGAAGTTGCACCAGTATTATATAAATCTTCAAAAGTTATTGTCATTTTCTTAGATTCACTTATATTATTAGATTTATCTTTTACAAATACATAATATGTACCCGGAATTTTTGCAATCTCTAATTTACCTTTATTTGTATCAACCCAATGTTCATCATTAATATTTGGTTTACTATTTGTCTTACTAAAGAAGTATCCTACAATTGCTCCGCCATTTCCACTAGATGCACTAACTGTTACAAATGAGCCTTTATTTGACAATGATGTTATTTTTGGCGATTTTGAATCAGTATCGTGAGGATCATCACCATGAGGATCATCTTCAGGATCATCACCATGAGGATCATCTATAATTTCAGTATTACTAGCAAGTTTTAAACATTCTTGATATTTTTCATAAGTACCTGTTAATTTAGTTACAACATTTACAAAGAATGGTATTAAGAATATTAAAACTGCAGCAATTATGTTATATAACATTGGTTTCTTTAAATCTTCTATACCCTTATCTTTCATTATTGAACTAATAAGTTTTATCATTAATGAAAAAATTAATATTATTGGTACTGCTATTCTAATTATATTTATTATAATTGAAACAAGTTTAACTATTTTAGCAATAGATTGTGTACTACATATACCATCTGCATATATAAATGAAGTATTAATAAATAATAAACTAAATGCTACCAATAGTTTTTTTATACCTTTTTTATTCATTTTTACTCCTTATTAATTAGCTCTTTTCATATAAGCTTCTTTAGCAGCATTTTGTTCTGCTTCTTTTTTTGATCCCCCAATTCCTACACCGTATACTAATCCATCTATTACAACTTCAACTTTAAATTCTTTTTTGTGTGCAGGTCCACTTTCACTTATTAAATTATATGTTACGCTTTTTTTAACAGTTTGAACATCTTCCTGTAATAAGCTTTTATAATCCATTAAAAAATCTTCGTGATTTTCTATGAATGGTACTATCAAATTTTTAAATAATCTTTTTACTGCTGAGATACCTTGTTCTAAATAAATAACAGCCATTGTTGCTTCAAATACATCAGCTATAATTGTTTTATTAGCTTCTTCTATGCCATTACCTAGTTTAATATAATCTTTTAAATTGACTTCTTTAGAATATTCAAATAATGCATTTTCACATACATATAAACTTCTAAGTCTACTCATTTCGCCTTCTGGTTTATCTGTATTATGGAATAAATATTCACTACACACAATTTCTAATACTGCATCACCTAGATACTCTAAACGTTCATAACTTTCACAATTATGTTCATTAGCATAACTAGAATGAGTTAATGCTCTATCTAAAAGTTTTTCATCACGAATAATTACTCCAAATCTTTTATATATATTTTTCATATTAATCACACATATATTATAACATCTATTTATCTTATTTTCTATTTATTTTTATATAAAATTAGTATATAATATTTATGTATGAAAAAAATATTAATTAAAATGATTGAACTTTATCAAATAACACCTCTTCATAGTCATAAAATGTGTAGATTTAATCCTACATGTAGTGAATATATGAAACAGTGTATTGAAATATATGGGTATAAAGGTATTATTAAAGGAATAAAAAGGGTATTTAAATGTCATCCTTTTGGTAAATATGGATATGACCCAGTAATAAAAGAAGGAGATAATTTATGAAAAAGAATTTTTTGGTATTATTAATCATATTAATATTAACAGGTTGTAAATGGACAGAAGATTTTTCTGATAGATATTTATATACTACTATGTATCCAATTGAATATGCAGCTAGTGCTTTATATGGAGAGCATGCAAAAGTAGCATCTGTATATCCAAATGGTGTTGATCAAACATATAGTGTATCAGAAAAAAAGAAAAAACAATATTCAAAAGCAGAAACATTTATTTATTCTGGTGTAGCTAATGAGGCAACACTTGCAAGAGATTTATTAAATTTAAATAGAGACTTACAAATAATAGATGCAACTAAAGGAATGAATTCAAATAATAAACTTGCTAGTATTTGGATTGATCCATCAAACTATTTAATGTTATGTAGTAATATAAAAGTAAGTTTAATAGAATATGCTGATAATCCATATTTAAAAGAAGAAATTGAAAACAAATATAAAGAATTAAATGTCTTAATATCAGAATTAGATGTTCAACTTTATAATATTGGTAGAAATGGAAACTATGACACTATTCTAACAACAAACAATGTATTTGAATTTTTAAAAAAATATAATATTAATGTTATTTCAATAGATTCAAAAAATGAAACATTAGATAAATCTTATGCTGAAGCTAAAAAAATGATTCAAGATAAAAAAATACAATATGTTTATTTTTTACAAGGTGATGAGTTTACTGAAAGCCAAAGCAAGTTTATTTCAGATAATTCATTAGTCAAAATTGAAATACCTAATATATATACTTTAACAGATGAAAATAGAAAAGAAAATAAAGATTATATTTCTATTATGAATGATATAATTAGTGAATATAAAAAGGAATTATATAAAAAATAATTCCTTTTATTTATAATGTTGCATTAGTTTTAAAGTATAATCTATTTTATCTTTTCTTTTATCAAAAAAACTTTCTAGTTCTCTTTTCTCACCATATGGAACAATTATATGATTTTTTTCTATAGTAGATTTTAATACTTTTAATACATTTATATCTAAACATTTACATAAATATTCATATAATATCCTATTATTTTTAATTAAATTAAAGAAATAAATATTATCTTCATCCACGCATCCACCATATTTTTTTAATGGTAAGTATATGCTATCAAATGATGAATTGTATGAAAAATAATCAACAAGAGAACACCCATTATCAAATATGGGAGCAAGAGATGTTTCAGTTTTCTCTTCAATATTTAAATTGTAATCTCCCCTATCAAGTTGTCCTATAAAAATATCAAATGCTAATAATTTATAAAAGTCATCCATCATTTTCTTTTTGTTTTCCTCTGTTAATATTTTACTAAGTTCTTTATCTAATGAAACTAAAGTTCTAGGCACTTCTATTCCTTTATGCTTAAAATAATCATCATAATCATAAAACTTTGAAGGTTTCTTTCTAAATGATTTGGAAATAATACCTACTTCATCACCATTTTTAACAAGTTGATACTTAACACTTCTTAAATTAAATTGCTTAATAAGTTCATTTAAAAATAATTCGTCATATATGTGATATGTCTTATAATAATATAATTCGCCATCTAACATGTACCACTTGGGATACTCAGATAAAAAAATAATATTTAAATTTAAAAGACAAGCTAAATCATCATCTGTAAGACCTAAATCACTATATTTAAATCCTTCAATATCTAATAAATCATATCTATCATCAAATGTAGTATTTTTTAACATATGTACCCCCCTTAACTCGTAACACATTATATCATATTTGATACATAAAATCAATTAAAAATCACAAGATTTCTCTTGTGATGGATTAATTAAGAATTATTATTCTATATCAAATAATGTTTTTTGATTATTTATTTTAAATTCTTTATATGTCTTTTCAGTAACAATTCTACCTCTTGATGTTCTCTTAACATAACCTTCTTGAAGTAAAAATGGTTCAATTACATCTTCTATTGTAGTTGCTTCCTCTCCTATTGATGAAGCTATTGATTCAATACCAACTGGGCCTCCATTAAATTTTTCTACGATGCTCATTAAATATTCTACATCTGTACTATCGAGTCCAGATTCATTTATTTTTAATCTCTTAAGTGCTTTTTGAACAAGAGGAAGTTTTATAATCCCATCAGATTCAACTAAAGCAAAATCGCCCACTCTTTTTAACAATCTATTAGCTATTCTAGGAGTTTTCCTACTTCTAACAGCTATTTCTCTTGCAGATTCATCATCAATATTAAAGTTTAATACTCTAGCACTTCTTTTTACTATTTCAGTTAATTCTTCATTAGTATAAAATTCTAATTTAGAAACAATACCAAATCTATCTCTTAATGGTGCTGATAAATCCCCCGCTCTAGTTGTTGCCCCAACTAAAGTAAATGGAGGTAAATCTATTTTGATACTTCTACTTTGTCCATCTCCACCAATAATAATGTCTAATTTAAAGTCTTCCATAGCACTATATAATATTTCTTCAATATATCTAGGTATTCTATGGATCTCATCTATAAATAATACATCATTAGGCTCTAAAGTTGATAATATTGCCGCTAAATCTCCACTCTTTTCTATTGTTGGACCACTTGCAGTCTTAATATTACTTCCAAGTTCATTAGCAATAATATGAGCAAGCGTTGTTTTTCCTAATCCTGGAGGGCCATATAATAATACATGATCTAAATTGGTTTTTCTTAGTTTTGCTGCTTTTACAAATACTTTTATATTTTCTTTTACATCAGTTTGTCCAATATATTCATCAAAAGAATCTGGTCTAATAGTTTTTTCAAAAGTATCAGTTTCGAGCTCATGATTAGTTACTATTCTTTCATTTTCATCCATAGTATTTCTCCCTTATATAATCATATATGTCATTCCAGTTATCTTTTCTTACAAATCTTTTTTCATCATGATTATAAGCATTTGTAAATAGTATTACATCTATTCCAGCACCACTTACATCCTCACAATGACTTTCTTTATCATCTATGAATAGTTTAACATTTTCATTTTTACATTCATCCACTTTTTCACCGGTGTCAACATATATTTTATCATATTTAATACCATGTCTATCCAACCAGTTTTTAGTTAGATTATAAGGGTCTTTTATATATTTACCTTTTCTAAATGAAATAAATACTATTTTATTTCCCTCATCATGGAGTTTATTTATTACTTCTTTTGCACCTTCTTTTATTTCAGCATTATCCATAATATATTCTAATCTGTCTGCAAAGAATTTACCTTTCATATCCGGTTCCCAACCCATCATTTCAGTAAATGCATATGCATTAATGTCTTTAATTCCACTTCCGCCTAATACCTCTTTATCATACTTATCTGCTTCTACAATAATTCCTTCATTTGTAGAACAAATCGTATCATCAACATCTATACCAATAACCATAACATGACCTCCTTATTTTAATAATAGTTTTAATGCTTCTTTTATTTGATTCTCTATTGTTAGTGATTTATCCACCTTAGGAACAACCACTTTTATATCATTTGTTTTATATCCAAGAGATTCCAATGCTAATATTAATTCATCAGAACTATCTTCTTCAACAACAGTAGTAGAAGTTAATTTTCCTTTTAAATCAAGTATAATTTGTCTTGCAACTTTTTCACCTATTTTTGGAAATTTTTTTAAATATAAAACATTTTCTCTTTCTATAGCATCTACTATTCCATTAATAGATCCAGTTGCGAGTATCGGAAGAGCCATTTTAGGACCTAGCCCTTTAACATCTATAAGTTTTAAAAACAATTCTCTTTCTTCTTCTGTTTTAAATCCATATAACACATTCTCATCTTCACGAACATGATTATATACATAAGAAATATTCTCTTCTCCCTCTTTAAACTTATATGGATTTGGTGTAAATATTTTATATCCAACACCATTACATTCTATTACCACATAATTAGCAACTGTCTTAGTAACCATTCCTTTAATATAATCAAACATATAATACCATCCTCACTAAAATTATAACACGTATATAAATTTTTTTTAACTATTTTTATATAAAAGTTTTCCCAAAAAGAAAACACTTAAGATTTTTCTTAAGTGTAAATAATTATTCTTTAACAACTATATTGACTATTCTTCCAGGAATAACTATTTCTTTAACAATAGTTTTACCTTCTAAATTTTTAGATACGTTTTCTTGTTCTTTAGCAAGTTTTAGAAGTTCATCTTTATCTATATCTTTAGAAACAGAAACTGTTCCTCTTAACTTACCATTTATTTGAACGCCTAAAGTTATTAATTCTTCTTGTATTTTATTTTCATCAAATTCTGGCCATTTATCATCTATAATATTTCCACCAAATACCATTTCATATAATTCACTAGTAATATGTGGAGCAAGCGGATTTAATAATATTAAGAATGATCTTAATTCTTCTTTAGTGATAAAATTTTCTTTTCTAACAATATTGATAAATGACATTAAAGCCGCAATTGAAGTATTTAATTTTAAGTTATCTATATCTTCAGTTACTTTCTTAATTAATTTATGTAATTCAATACTATGTTCAGAAGATATTTCTTCTCCTTTTACCATATCTTTTAAATCCCATACTTTATTTAAGAAACTTGTAATACCATTTATACCATCATAAGTCCATGGAGTATTATCTTCATATCCTCCTAAGAAATGTACATGAAGTCTTGCTGCATCTGTTCCATATTTTTCAATTACTTCAAGTGGAGAAACTCCGTTAGCAGAACTTTTACTCATTTTTCTTCCTGTATCATCAAGTATTAATCCACTACCCATCTTTCTAATGAATGGATCTCTTGTAGGTACTGCCCCGATTTCATATAAGAAATTTTGCCAGAAGAATGCATAAAGTACATGTCTTGTTATATGTTCTGTACCACCAGTATAAACATCAACACTTCCCCAATATTTTAATTTTTCATAATCAGCAAGAGCTTTGTCATTATGTGGATCACAATATCTTAACCAATACCAAGAAGATCCAGCCCAGTTAGGCATTGTATCTGTTTCTCTTTTTGCAGGTCCACCACATTTAGGACATTTGCAGTTAACCCAATCATCTATTTTTGAAAGTGGACTTGATCCAGTCTCATTAGGTAAATAATCTTTTGTCTTAGGTAATAATAATGGTAAATCTTCATCTTTTAATGGTACTGTACCACACTTGTCGCAAAATACTACTGGGAATGGTTCACCCCAATATCTTTGTCTATTAAATGACCAATCTTGCATTTTATAATTTATTTTCTTTTTACCAATACCAAGTTCAATACATTTATCCATTATTTTCTTTTTAGCTTCAAGTACATTCATACCATTGAATTCTTCTGAATTCATCATTTTACTATTATTCTTTAAGTAATCATATTTTTCATAAGCACAAGTACTTACATCACCTTCAATTACTTGTATCATAGGTATATTAAATTTAACAGCCATTTCATAATCTCTTTGATCATGTGTTGGTACTGCCATTACAATACCTGTACCATAATTAGCAAGTACAAAATCTGATAGATATATTGGAACTTTACTTCCATTTATAGGATTTATCGCATATATTCCTTCTAACTTGCATCCAGTTTTTTCTTTTTGATCAGATATTCTATCAAGTTCACTTCTATATGCAGTTTCTTTTTGATATTTTTTAACTTCATCCATATTAGTAATAGAATTACTTAGTTCATCTATTAAATGATGCTCTGGGGCCATTACAAAGAAAGTAATACCATAAATTGTTTCAATACAAGTTGTAAATATAGAAGATGAAGCAAGTTTTTTATCATTACTATCAACTATGTCAAAAGAAACTTCCATTCCTTCACTTCTACCAATCCAATTTCTTTGAAGTTCTTTTAGATTTTCATTCATAGTAATTCTATCTACATTCTCAAGAAGTTTTTCAGAATATTCTTTCATTTTTAAGAACCATACCCATCTTTCTTCTTGAACTACTTTTCCATGACATCTATCACATTCTCCACCTTGAGAATCTTCATTAGATAGAACTGTTTTACAATTAGGACAGAAATTGACAAATCCTTTTTGTTTATATGCTTTTCCTTCTTCTAAAAATCTTTTAAATATCCATTGTGTCCATTTATAATATTCAGGATCACTTGTACAAATAGTTCTATCATAATCAAAAGATAAACCTAACATTTTTGATTGTTCAAGAACTCTATTCATACCATTCTTAACAAATTCTTCTGGATTAATTCCTGTTTTAATCGCAGCGTTTTCTGCAGGTAATCCAAATGCATCTCCACCAATTGGGAATAATACATTATAACCTTGTAATCTTTTCATTCTTGAAAGAGCATCTGCAGGAATAGTTCCTTTTAAATGACCCATATGAAGATTACCACTTATATTATAAAATTCATATAAGACATAATATTTTGGCTTTGTAGGATGAAAATCTATTGCTTTAAAGCTTTTTTCATTAACCCATTTATCTTGCCATTTTTTTTCTACTTCTTTAAAGTTATACATATATTACTACCTCTCTTCATAAATACATTTACTTGATAATTATACTAGATATTATTATTTCTTTCAAGTAACTTACTAAGCACTAATTTTATCTTTACTTAAAAAATCTTTATATTTTTTATTTATTCTAAACAAAGTATTTTCTACATATTTTTTGTCTTTTTTTATTATATTAGCTACTTCCTCATTTTTATAACCTTTTATTTTTAATTCAAATACTTTTATTTCATTTTCAGATAGTTTACTCTTTAATTTATTAAAAAGTTCTTTTTCTTCTTCTTTATTAATTAATATTTTATTTGGTTCACTACTTTCATCTTTGAATATCTCATAAAATGATCCTTTTGAATCATTAACAAGATTATCTAAAGAATAAGAATTATTTAATATTCTATTTTTCTTTTCAAATGTTCTTTTTATTGCTGATAATATACTTTTTTTAATACAGGCATTAGCATATGTGTAGAACAAAACATCTCTTTGTTTATTATATGTATTAATTGCTTGCATCAATCCTACTAATCCTTCTTGATATAAATCTGCAACCTCAATACCTATAACATTATATTTTTTCTTTAATGATTTTAATGTTGAAAAAATACAATTATTATATTTGTCAATAATAACATTGTATGCATCTTCATTGTTTTCTCCACATAAATATACAAGTTCATTATCATTTAATTCTTTATAATCCATATTTCACCTATTTATATTTCATAATATTAAATATCAGTATACCAGCAGCTACACTTGCATTTAATGAATTTATTTTTCCTCTCATAGGTATACTAACTATTTCATCACAAGAATCACTAACTATTTTTTTGATTCCGCTTCCTTCATTTCCTATAACCAAGCATGTCTTACCAGTAAAATCAATTTTATTATAGTCTTTACCTTCCATAGATGCTCCATATACCCAATATCCTAAATCTTTTAATTTCTTAATTGCATTACTTAAATTAACAACTTCTACTATTTTAACGTTATTTAATGCACCGGCAGATGTTTTATATACTACGCTATTTACACTTACACTTCTATTTTTAGGTATTATTATATAATCTACTTTTGCACATTCACATGTTCTGATTATAGCTCCAAAATTATGTGGATCTTCTATTCTATCTAACATAACAATAAAATTAGCATTATTATCTTTTTCAATAACTGATAAATCTAAATAATTATAATCTTCTATATCAAGTGCTATTCCCTGATTTGCTGAATTGTTACACATTTTATCTAGTTTATTTTTATCAATGTGAAATTTCTTAAGATTTAATTTATTTATTTTAGATAATAACTCTTCATCTTTAAAATTATTATCTAAAAACACTTTGTAAATCTTAGTATTGCTATTTAATATTTCTATTGCTACATTTTTACCATATACTAACATAAGCACCTCCACAAATTAATATAATTTTACCAAAAACTATTAAATAATAAAAGAGGATATTTAAATATCCTCTAAAATCTTATTTCGTTCGTTTCACTTTTATTATATAGTTCATCTAATTTAGGTTTTCTACCTTGGATTGCTTCAATTATAAATCCAGCTATAAACATCACTATACTAACGACAATAGCAACTTTCACATTACCAATCATTAAACTATCTGTTCTAAATATTTCTATTACAGCTCTAGCCGCTCCATACCACATTAGATAAAATCCAACTATTTGCTGTTCTTTAATATATCTACGTCTTCTTATTATTAACATTATTATAAATCCAATTAAACACCATAATGATTCAAAATAGAACATTGGTAAATGATAAGCACCATTTATATACATATTATCTATAATAAATTGAGGTATTATTTTAATGTTTGCAAGTGTATGATAATCTACTATACTTCCAAATGCTTCTCCATTAAAGAAATTTCCCCATCTACCTATTGCCTGACCTAGTATTAATGGAACTACAACTATATCGAGCATTTTACCAACTCTCATTTTATACTTTTTACAATATATAGTTAATGTTATTAAACCAGCAAGTAAACCTCCATGTATAGCAAGTCCGCCTTTCCAAATCATCAATATTTCAAGAGGATTACTTGTATAATATTTCAAATTAAATAAAACATAATATAATCTTGCACCAATGATACCAAATATCAAGGTCCAAAACATCATATTAAAAACAAAATCATGTTTAATTTTAAATCTATCGCTTTCATTAATAATCATTCCATAAGCTATGACAACGGCAATAACAATAAATATGCTATACCATCTTATCTCAAATCCAGCAATAGTAAATGCAACTGGTGACATAATTATTTACCTACTTTCTTAGTTATAAGCCTATCTAAAAATATTTTCATAATGCTAATAAATATTGCTATGAAGAATACTGGAATGAATCCTCCAACAGCAAAATAATCTCCCATTAATAAATCACACAATTTTAGTATTATCATATTAACAATAGGATATGCAATACCATAAGTAATTATAGTAAGAGGAAGTGTCCAATAAATAAGTAACGGTTTAATTGTATAATTTAATAAACTCATTATTAAAGCAGCAACTATACATGATAAAAAACTATCTATGTAAATGTTTTCAAATAAATAACTAGATAACCACAAAACAAAAGCATAAACTAAAATTCCAACAAAAAATTTTAATAAATCACTTTTATTATCATATTTGTCATTATCAATTTTATATAATTTTGCTTTGCTCATTTTACCATCTCCACTAACATTATAATATATTTTATATTTATTTTAAAGAAAAACTTTAAATATTAAAAAAGTTAGAAAACACTAACTTTTCTTTATATATTAATCAATATCTTGATTATCTGTCTCTATATTTATATTTTCTTGAGTATTATCTTTTTTATTAGGCTCTACATCATCTTTACGAAAACTATAATATAACATTATGCCACATAAAATTGTTATAATTACCCAAAGTATTGATAATGTTACAACAGTTCCTGTATCATATTTTTTTTTGTCTTTTTCCATTTTAATTCACCTCTATTTAACAACTACTTCGCAAAAGTTAGAAATAATTGATGATTCTAAATCAACTTCATTATTATTTTCAACATCTAGATCTTCTATTTTAATATCTGAACCAGCAAGAATATAATTAAACTCTCCATTAGTAGCCTTAATATTTAATATATTACCTGAAATGTCAATTAATACATAATATTTTATTTTAGTAGAGCCTGTCATATCTAACTGAATCACTTTATTAATTCCATCTATATTAGTACATTCATTTGAATACACTATTTTTTCATTACTATTTAATAAAAGAGAATCTGTTAAGAACTGAGTCTGAGCTGTTCTATATATGCTTCTTAATTCAATTTGAAAAGCATTAATTTTAGATTTTTTATATGCTTCTATTCTATTATCATAATCATTTTCATTATTATTTTCACTGTTTTCATGTACTTCTTCCAGTTTAGTTGTTTCATTAGATAAACTTTTAACAATCCAAAAAACTACTGAACCTGTTATTATAATAATTATAATTGCTATTATGATATTAGACTTATTATTTTCCATCTATCTCATCTCCTACTTTCTATAACTATTTTACATTTTAATTTATAAAAAAACAATAGATTTATTAAGTCTATTGTTTTAATTATTATTTCTTAATATGAACATCCATTTGTTGATATGGTATTTCAATGTTATTTTTTGTAAGAGCTATTTTAACATTTTCCATAAATTCAAAATATGTATCCCAATATAATTGATTATCTACCCAAAATCTAACTACAAAATCTAATGATGAAGTATTATGTGTCATTAGTTTAACAACTATTGGTTCTTCTTTTAATGTATTATCTAAATCATTTATTACATTTGTTATTACTTTTTTGACTTTATCAATATCAGAATCATAAGATACAGATATTGTCTGATTAACCATTCTTTTTTTCATTACAGAATAATTAATTATCATTGAATTTGATAATGTTCCATTTGGCATTTGAACAACTATGTTTTCTAAAGTATTTATTGTTGTATAAAATAATGTTATTGATTTAACTGTTCCACTTTTACCATTGGCCTCAATAAAATCTCCCACTTTAAATGGCTTAAATATTAGTAACATTATTCCACCAGCTAAGTTAGATAGACCTCCTTGAAGTGCTAAACCAATCGCAACTCCAGCACTACCAATAACAGTTATAATTGAAGTCATCGGAACACCTAGTATTCCAAGTATTGTAACAAATAATACTACTTTTAAACCAATGTTTATAAAACTAATTAAAAAACTTTTTACACTTGGATCTATCTTAGACATTTTATGTTCTTTTTTTAACCCGTTTACCAAAGCATTAATTACTTTTGTACCAATTATTAATACTACTATTGATATTAATAACTTAGTTCCTGCGTCAATTCCCAAATTCATTAACTTTTCCATTAATTTTTCTACATTACTCATAATACACCTCTACTACAAATATTTTTTTAAGAATTCACCAGTAAATGATTCTTTAACTTTTATTATTTCTTCTGGAGTTCCTGTTGCAACTATCTTACCACCAAAATCTCCACCTTCTGGGCCTAAATCGATGATGTAATCGGCTTGTTTAATAATATCTAAGTTGTGTTCAATTACAATTACTGTATCTCCATTATCTACTATTCTATTTAAAATTGCAAGTAATCTTTTAATATCATCTTGATGTAATCCAGTAGATGGTTCATCTAATATAAATACACTTTTACCTGTAGGCTTCTTTTGAAGTTCTTTAGCAAGTTTTACACGAGATGCTTCGCCACCTGATAAAGTTACTGCACTTTGACCAAGTTTAACATAGCCAAGACCTACTTCATCCATAATTTTTAAAGTTTTGCATACTTTTGGAACATTTTCAAATACTTTTAATGCATCTTCTACTCTTAAATCTAACACTTCAGATATATTTAAACCTTTAAATTTAATTTTTAATGTTTCTTTATTATATCTAGTTGCATTACAAACATCACATGGTACATATACATCAGGCAAAAAATGCATTTCTATTTTCTTAACTCCGTCTCCCCAACAAGCTTCACATCTACCACCTTTAACATTGAAACTAAATCTTCCTTTATCATATCCATGTATTTTAGCTTCACGTGTTTGAGCAAAAACATCTCTAATTGAATCAAACACTCCAGTATATGTTGCCGGATTACTTCTAGGTGTCCTTCCTATTGGATCTTGAGTAATATTAACAATTTTATCTACATTTTCAATTCCTTTAACACTTTTATATTTTCCTGGCTTTTCTTTAGATTTGTTAATTGTACTTGAAAGTATTTTACCTAATATTTCATTTACTAAAGTTGACTTACCACTTCCAGATACACCTGTTACGCATATAAATTTTCCTAAAGGAAATTCTACATTTATATTTTTAAGATTATTTTCTTTGCAACCAGTTAATTTAATTGATTTACCATTACCTTTTCTTCTCTTTTTAGGAACTTCAATTTTCTCTTTTCCACTTAAATATCTACCAGTTATTGAGTTATCACATTTCATAACTTCTTCTGGTGTACCAGCACAAACTAGATATCCCCCTTCATTTCCTGCTTTAGGTCCAATATCAACTAAATAATCAGCTGAAAGCATAGTATCAGTATCATGTTCTACTACTATTAATGTATTTCCTAAATCTCTCATTTCTTTAAGTGAATTAATTAATTTTTCATTATCTCTTTGATGAAGTCCAATTGATGGTTCATCTAAAACATATAATATTCCAGAAAGTCTACTACCTATTTGTGTAGCAAGTCTTATTCTTTGTGCTTCGCCGCCTGATAGTGTTGATGCACTTCTTGATAAAGTCAAATATTCTAATCCAACATTTTTTAAAAAATTTAGTCTTTCTTTTATTTCTTTTATTATTAACTGTGACACTTCTGATTGTTCTTTATTTAATTTTAAATTATCAAAAAATTTTATTAAATCTCTAATACTTAAATTACTAACTTCATTAATATTTTTACCATTAATTTTTACACTTAGTGCTTCATCTCTTAATCTTGCTTCATGGCAATGTGAACAAGGAAGTTCTGTCATATATCTTTCTATCCATTCACGTATACCACTACTAGTAGTTTCCATGTATCTTCTTTCTAAATTACTAATTATTCCTTCAAAATAATCATAACTTTTTAAAGTACTTCCACTTCTAGTTGTCAATGTTAGATCAAGTTTATCTGGAGATTTATATAATATTATATCCAATTGTTCTCTAGTCAAATCTTTTACTGGCTTATTTAGATCAATACCATAATGTTTAGCAACCAAGTTTAATTTTTTAAATGCTATATTCAATGTTTCACCACTTTGAAAAGAACTAACAGCCCCATCCATTATTGATAAATTTTTATCTGGTATTAAAATGTCTTCATCTATGTGCAAATTAACACCAAGTCCTTTACAAACAGGACAAGCTCCATATGGACTATTAAAAGAAAATAATCTTGGTTCAAGTTCAGGAATACTAAAATCACATAATGGGCAAGCATAGTTTTCACTCATTATTATTTCTTTATCTCCTACTACATTTACTAATACTTTTCCGTTCGCATTTTTACATGATAATTCAATAGCTTCAAATATACGAGAACGACTATCTTCTTTGATAACTATTCTGTCTATAATTATATCTATATTATGTTTTTTATTCTTATCAAGGACAATATCCTCACCTAAGTCTTTTATTTCACCATCAACTCTTACTCTTACAAAACCATCTTTTCTTAAATCATCTAATGTTTCTTTATGAGTACCTTTTTCTCCATGTATAATTGGAGACATAATTTCAATTTTAGTCCCTATTGGATATTCTAAAATCTTGTTAGTCATTTCTTCAATACTTTGTTCTTTAACAGGTATATTATGATTAGGACAATATGGAACACCTATACGAGCAAATAAAAGTCTTAAATAATCATATATTTCTGTAACTGTTCCAACTGTACTTCTAGGGTTTTTATTTGTGGATTTTTGATCAATACTAATACTTGGACTTAAGCCTTCGATTGAATCTACCTCGGGTTTATTCATATTACCTAAAAATTGTCTAGCATAAGCGCTTAAACTTTCAACATATCGTCTTTGTCCCTCAGCGTAAATAGTATCGAATGCCAAACTAGATTTACCACTACCAGAAACTCCTGTCATAACAATTAATTTATTTTTAGGAAGCTCTAAATCTATGTTTTTTAAATTATTTTCATGTGCATTTTTAATAATAATTTTATCCATAATATCACCCTTAAAACTTCATATATTCTACCAGCAATCATTTAAATTGTCAACAAGTTGGTACAAAAAAATGTTCGCGTCGAACAATTTAAAAAAACTAGTTGCTACACGCAGGATTCAAACTAGTTATTTCAAAATCACAGCATCCACAAGCATATCCATTCGCATTAGCTATACATTTAGTATTTCCTCCACTAGTTGAAATTATACAACTATCAGCATATGCATTCGGATTAGTCATATCTAAATTAGTAGTATATACTTTTATTAAATAATCGCTAGGTATTTCTTCACCAGTCACTGGATTTGTCATATTTTCTGAAACATAATTTTCATTTTGTAGTTCTCCTAGTCTAACGTAAGCTTCTCCAGTAGTAGTAAATGAAGTTAACCATGAAGAATTTAAATCCACATATAATATTGCTGCAGTTTGTATTTCTTTATATTTATTTCTCAAATCATCTTCTTCACTTTTCTCATTGTCAGTATTAAACATAACAAAGGATGCGACTACTAATACTGAAGCAATTGCAATTACTGCTATTAGTTCAATTAAAGTGAATCCTTCCTTCTTCATATTATCACCTATTATGATTATACAATAATCCAAAGTAATTTTAAAGACTATTTTTTAAATATGTAAAACATTCTTGATATCCACTAGAATAACCAATATCATATAGAATTGATTTAAAATTATTATTAATATCCAATTTAAATCTTTTTGCCAAATTGCTAACTAATGCATCATTTATAGCATCAAAATATCCTAAGAAAAAAACATCAATTATTTTATCCATCATATCACCTCCTAATATTATAATTAGGAAAAAGTTTATAAAACACTTCTTTATATAAAAAAAGAAGGATTTTTTCCTTCTTTAACATTATTATTCTAGAATTGAATCCTCTTTATTGTTTTCAACTGCTTCTATTACAGCAACATCAACTTTTTCTGGTTCAGAATTCTTAGTAGGAATATCAGGTTTTTCATCTATATGTACAGGCTCTGGAGTAACTTCCTCTGATTCTTTTTCTTTAACTTCAAGTGATTCTTTTGGCTTTTCAGTTTCTTCATTAGTTTCAGTTACTTCTTCTGTTACTTCTGTTTCTTCTTCAGTTTCAGTTACTTCCTCTGCTACCTCTGTTTCTTCTTCAGTTTCAGTTACTTCCTCTGCTACCTCTGTTTCTTCTTCAGTTTCAGTTACTTCCTCTGTTACTTCTGTTTCTTCTTCAGTTTCGGTTACTTCCTCTGTTACTTCAGTTTCTTCTTCAGTTTCGGTTACTTCTTCTGTTACCTCTGTTTCTTCTTCAGTATCAGTTACTTCTTCTATTACCTCTGTTTCTTCTTCAGTATCAGTTATTTCTTCTGTTGCTTCTAACCCTTCAATTTCACTTTCGTCAAGCATTTCTTCATCTGCAAATAAAGGTGCTGTATATTCTATTTCATGACTTGTTTCATTACTAATGTAATATACATTAATAACATTTTCGCTAACATTTTCTGAAACAAATATTGATCTAGTATAACTATCAATTGTATATCCAGATATTTCTTTAGCATATCTTATTCCTAAGATTTCTTCACCTACAATACCATCATAAGATAGACTTGAATGGATTTCTTCATCATAATATGTATTAACAACATATTTTTTTGTATTACTTTCATCTAGACTACCTTTTTTATATACTGCGATTAATGTAGTATCTTCAGTAAAAGTAAATGAAGTTCCTGCATTATAGTTATTATCTTCAAAATACCATTTTGCAAAATCATATGTTTCAGAATCTAATTCATATCCTTCACCAGCTGGCAATATTAAATTCAAATCCATAACCCATACTGGATAATATTTAGCATCACCAGTTACAGTTACAACAGTTCCAGGTTTAATTAGAGCAGAACTTTTACAAGTTTTACTATTCTTACAATAACCTTTTAATGTTGGTTCAACTGTATTTGAACTTAATTTGTTTATAACTGCATCATTTTCTTCATAAGACAATGTAACAGTTTTAGTAATTGAAGGCAATGTTATTTTATCTTTATAGTTATATTCATTTTCTTCACCATTAACACTTACTTTATAAGTAGTTGGTTCATAGTATACTTTTAAAACTAAACTATTATCGATATCAACTTTTCCAGTTAATTTGTTCTTTGAATAATTACTCTTTAATTTATATCCACCAATAGAAATAATCTTTGCACTTACGTATCTGTTAACATAACCACTATATGTTTTAGTAGCATATAGTTTTTCATTACCACTTTCATCTAATGTGTAATATTTAACAGCATATTTTCCCTTTTGATGTTCATAAATTGCACTAATAGTAATATTGGATTTAATAAAAGAAAATTTTCCTCTCCATCCAACAAAAATATATCCAAAGTGTCCTGGAGCTGCTGGTGCTACTGCACTACCTCCGTACTTAACTTTTTGCGTATCAACTACTTTTTTTGCAATCGTATCATAGAATCTAACACTATATGTATAGCTTTCACAACTAGAATATACGATTAAGTCTTCTTCTATTTTTGTAAAATCTTCTACCTTTGTATCATCTTCTTTGTACCATCCTTTGAATTCACATTCAACATGTTTTGGCACTTCTGGTACTTCTGCACTTTCTCCAACCTCTAATTTTTGTGTACTTAATACTTCATTATTGAAGCCATCTATGAATTTTACTTCTACGTATTTGCTATCTTCGATTTTTTTGTAAATAAAAAACCCAAGACACGCCGCTACAATCAATGAAATAATGAGTACAACTACCCATTTACATTTCATCTTTTTCCATTACCTCCCTTATAACTCTCTCTATAGTTACAATATAATTGTATTATATTCTGTCAAAAAATGCAAGATAAATCATAAAAATGCCAATTTAATATCTTTATACAAATAAAAAAATAGTCTTAGTTATAAGACTATTGCTATTAGATTATTGCTTCCTTTATTCACCATCTTAGTAATTGTTTGAGATAACTTATATTTTGCTGAATCTGGTAATAAAGATAATTTGCCTTGTATTCCTTCTTGTACTATTTCATTTAAACTTCTTCCAAATATTTCACTTTTCCATATTTTTTCAGGATTATCTTCATCTTTCATTATGTAATCTATTAACTCTTTACTCTGAAGTTCACTTCCTATAATAGGTTCAAAACTACTTTCAACATCAACTTTAATCATATGTATACTTGATGCTTTTGCCCTTAATTTTATTCCAAATCTTCCTGATTGTTTAATTATTTCTGGTTTTTCAAGTTTCATATCTTGAATTCTTGGTAAAACTATTCCATATCCAGTTTGATATACTTGTTTTAAAGCACCTTTAATATTTTCATATTCTCCACGTCCTTCACTAACACTTAAGAATACTTTAAGTAAATCTCCTTTAGAATTTACTGACTCCCCTACAACCTCTTTAAGTAAATCATTAAATAATGCTTCATTAGCCTCTAATGTTATAGTTACTTCAGAATTATCGGTATCAAGAGATGAAATAAATGCTTTTGATATAACTGATGAATCTTCTAAATTTAAATTAATATTCTCAACATCTCTTAATTTATCAACATTAACTATAGATTCTTTCATTTTTTCGATAAATTCTTTTTTAATAGGATGACTGTTTTTAAGTACTCCCACCCAATCTGGTATATTAAATTCAATGTGATCTATCGGAAATTCATATAATGCTTCTTTTAAAATATTAGTAACATCACTTTCTGTCATATCATTTACACTTACAGGAATAACTGGAACATTATATTTATCTTTAAGGCCATCAACCATATTTAATGTTTCTGAACTATTAGGATGCGTACTATTCATAATAACTATGAATGGTTTATTAATATCTTTAAGCTCATTAATAACTTTATCTTCTGCAGCAATATAATTGTTTCTAGACATTTCACCAATACTTCCATCAGTAGTTACTACTATTCCAATAGTAGCATGATCTTTAATTACTTTTTCTGTTCCTATTTCTGCTGCTTCCATAAATGGTAATTCTTCTGTAAACCACGGAGTTTTAACCATTCTTGGATTCCCTAACTCATCTTGATATCCAAGTGCTTCTGGTGTTACAAATCCTACACAATCAACAAGTTTAATATTTGTATTTATTCCATCAACATTTATATGAGCACCACTAGATGGAACAAATTTAGGTTCAATAGTCATAATAGTTTTACCTGCAGCTGTTTGAGGAGTTTCATCCATACATCTTCTTTTTTCGTTTTCATCACTAATATATGGAAGTATTAATGTTTCAATACATTTTTTAATAAAAGTACTCTTACCAGTACGAACAGCACCAACTACTCCTAAATATATTTCTCCACCTGATTTTTTGTCCAAACTTTTTATTATTTCTTTTTTATCCATATAAACCTTCTTTCTAGCCATTTAGTAATATTTATGCTATAATTATTAAAATATTACTAAAAATGTAAAAGTATTTCTTGACATTTCGTATCAAATATGATATAATTAATATCGTTGAAAGGGAGTAGTTCCATCAAACGATGTTATAGTCCAATAACACGGTTAAAACCTGGATTATATATAAAGAACAAGACTTTTACATTAATATGTAAAGTCTTGTTTTTCTTTCGAAACTTTGCATATTAAAATATAAGGAGGTTATTAAATTATGAAAGAAAAAGTTATATTAAAAAGTGTTAATCCAGATCAATATCCAGATTTAATTATTGAATGTAGAGTTATACCAAATGATCAAATTGGAGAATATTTATCAAGTATTCCAGATGAAAGAAAGTTCACTGCATATAAAAGTGAACCAGTAAAAGCTAGAAGTGGTAAGGTTGGTGAAATTATTAAAACAACTTTAAAAACAGTTATTGATGGAAGAGAATATATTTTAAGTGAAGAAGAAAGTACAGTTAAGGAAAGAACTTATACTAGAGAAATTAAAATGTCTGATGGTGATGTATTAGAAGAACAAATAACTGCACCAGATATAGTTATTACTAACTGTTGTAGTACATCGAATGAAGAATATGTTGTTAAACATCAAAAATTTATGTCTACATATTCTTATGAATTTGATGGAACAAACATTAGATTTAAACCAAGATATGATTCTAGATTATTAACTCAAGTAGATGAAAATGTAATTATAATAACTGCATGGGGAGCACCCGCTGTATGTTTGGCTGGAAGTTTTATTGTTACTTATGATGCTGGTACAAATGACTATAATGTTATTGAGCGTAGTGCATTTGAATCTACATATACTAAAGAAGATACTTTAACTAGTACTATTAGAAAATAATAAATTATTTTAAAGGGGGAAAATTATTTATGAGTAAAAAAGTAAATGTTGAGGAATTATTTGTTGCTTGTCCTATTGTTGACTATATAAAATCCACTACTGGTTTAGAACAATGTGGTCCACAAGGAAGTGAGAATCATCAAATATATATTAATCCTAAAAAGATTCTCGTTATAAAGAAAGAGAATAAATATTTTGATGCTGTTACTGGCTTACAAGTTAGACCATATTATTATAAGTGTTCTTATTATGATTATAATGACTATACACGTGATAATAAGATATATAGGGATTATAAAATGCCTAAACATATTCCTTATTCTTGGCGTTCACCTAAATTAGGTTATACTACAAGTTTTTCATATGTAATACCTTTCAAAGAATATATTAAGAAAACTCTTAATATTGATGTTGAAGATATTTCATTAATTAAAGCAAGAATTTTATTATCAATATCTAATTTAAGTTGTGAAAAACCATTTAAATTAAGTTATGATGAAAATGTTGCACAAGAACAAATAAGAGAAAAAGTTTTAAGAAGATAAAATTAATCATATAAAAAAACTTCAAATGAAGTTTTTTTATTTTTTATTTTGAGATAATGCCCAATAAATTAAATCTGATATTTTGTCATTGTTTTTGTCTTCTTTAAATGCAAGTTCTGGTATATCACCATGAGATATGTTTGGATGTTCTTCTAATGAATATTGTGTTAAATCTTTTGAATGACCCACTTTTTCAAATGTTTCACGCATAGCTTTACCAACATCACCCCATTTTTCTGAATATCCTCTCATGGGAATATTTCTATAATAATCATAATTTGATTTGCTAGGATATTGTTCACTACTCATAACAACTATTGCTGAAAATAAATTCTTATTATTTGCAGATACTCTATAAACGCCAGTTCCTCCAAGACTAAATCCCATTAATACTACTTTATTTGTATTTATATTATATTTTTCTTTTGCGTATTTTACTAATGCTCTTATAGTATCGTTAGCTTCACCTGCTCCCCATCCCGGACAATAATCAGCTGGCCTATATAGTTGTGGCGCTATAATTACTGCAGGAATATTTTTAAGTCCTGTTTTTTGCCAACTATAAACATCTCTTACAAACTGACTATACCTTAATCCT
>JAEEGL014575774.1_pt1 | contig 48934 bp, 36 predicted proteins | sample 9134231 | NCBI WGS metagenome assembly JAEEGL01 (sample SAMN16246548, study PRJNA631951) | gut metagenome | biome: gut microbiome; feature: rumen; material: fiber-attached | host: Bos | place: Iran: Karaj | collected 2018-10 | reverse complement strand
CTGGTTGGCGCGCTTGGCGAGGATGACGACAGTCTCATAGATGTTGCCCGTCGGGGCGGCGAGATCCTTGATGTCCCGCGTGATGGTATTCGTAGGTATTTTCTTTTCCATATCCCTTTTACGGCGAGCGTTCGCCGGAAAGTTTCAATTTTTTTCTTTCACTTTTTCATACAGGCCGTCGAGCTCCTTCCGGTAGTGGGACTCGGGGTACTCGCCGATGAAATTGAGGTAGTCGTCCTGGAACACCAGGAAGCGCTCCTTCTTCTTCGAAGCGACGCTCAGGTCGGCGTACTTGTACGAAGCCATCGCGGAGTAATAAAGGATATCCTCGCGATAGATGTTATCCGCATCCTCCTTGAGGACGTTCTTCAGCGCCACGCGGGCCGCCTTGTAATCCTCCATCTTGTAGTACAGCCTCGCGTTCTCGTACGCCTTGCGGTCCAGCCGGTCGCCCAACTCCTGTAGGCGGTGGCGGCAGATGTCGGAATTCGCGCCTTCGGGATGCTCGCGCAGATACTCGCCGATGGCGGTGATCGCCGTATAGGTCGGCGTCTGGTCCAGCTCATAGCGCAGCGTGCTGCGGTAGAGGCAGTCGATGCGCAGGAACTGCGCCATCTCCGAGAATGCGCCCTGCGGGAAATTGCTCAGGTACTGCTCGAAGTTGGTCTCGGCCGTATAGTAGTCCTTGTAGGAATAATTGCTCAGGCCCAGGTAATACATCACCGTGTCGTAGCGCTCGGTGCCATTGGTCAGGAGCGTGAGCGACTCGAAGAGCGCCGAAGAGCGGGTGTACTTGCCGGCGTTAAAGTATTCGAACGCGGCCTTGTACTTGAGGTCGGCGTCGTTGCTCTCGAGCACCATGTCATACTGCGTCTTGCAAGCGGACATCCCGCCCAGCACGAGCAGCAGGGAGAAAGCGAAATAGAGAGAGGATCGTTTCATCGTTTCAAATATTTTTCGGCATCCAGCGCGGCCCGGCAACCCGACGCGGCGGCATTCACCGCCTGGCGGTACACCGGATCCTGCACATCTCCGGCCGCGAACACACCTTCCACGTTGGTACGGCTGCTGCCGCCCTCCGTGACAATGTACCCGTTGGGGTCGGTCGTCACCCACGGCGCGAACAGCTCGGACTCGGGATGATGTCCGATGGCCAGGAAGAAGCCGTCCACCTGTATATCAAAAACCTCGCCATCCTTGCGCACCAGGCGCGCGCCCGTCACGCCGGAGGCGTCGCCGAGGATTTCCTGGGTGTTGCAGTTCCACAGGATCTCGATGTTCGGCGTATTCTTCACGCGCTCCTGCATGGCCACGGAGGCCCGCAGGACGTCGCGGCGCACGATCATGTAAACCTTGCGGCAGAGTCCCGCGAGATAGGTCGCCTCCTCGCAGGCCGTGTCGCCGCCGCCGACGACCGCCACGTCCTTCTTGCGGTAGAAGAAGCCGTCGCAGGTCGCGCAGGCAGACACGCCCAGGCCGCGGAATTTCTCCTCGGACGGCAAGCCGAGGTAGCGGGCCGTGGCGCCGGTAGCGATGATCAGCGCGTCTGCCTCCAGCTCCGTGGCACCGTCCACCGTCAGACGGAACGGGCGCACGCCCAGATCGACCTTCGTCACCACCCCGCGGCGGATGTCCGCCCCGAGGTTCACGGCCTGCTCGCGCATGTCGTTCATCAGCATGTTGGCGTCCACACCTTTCGGGAAACCGGGGAAATTCTCCACGACCGTCGTCGTGGTCAGCTGGCCGCCGGGGGCGTTGCCCTCATACAGGACAGGTGCCAGGGCTGCCCGGGAGGCATATATCGCAGCGGTGTAGCCCGCAGGGCCACCGCCGATAATCAAACACTTAATTCGTTCCATACAAATTGCAAATATACAAAATCTACGCTTTCCGCACCGGCCCCTTGCGGGAAGGGTGGCAAAGCAGTTGCACTTCAAAGCCATCGATGCGGTAGCCGCGGTAGCGCTTTCCTTTCAGGTGCGCCTCCAGCCACTTCATCATCTCCTCGTCTTCCAGGTCACGCCAGGACTCGCTCTCCGTGTCGTACAGGTGCAGGTGCGCCCCCACGCGGCCGTCGAAGACCATCTTGCCGCCGCGGGCGGAGCGGCGTCCGTAGATACCCAGCTCCGCAAGCAGGGTGAGGATGTTGTACACCGACGCCGGCGAGATGTGCGCGCTGCCGTGCTCCGCAATCCAGGCCGACACGTCGTCGGCGCTCGCGTGCACAAGGTTCCACATCGCCTCGTGGACCGCCATGCGCTGCGGGGTGGCCTTCAGGCCGCGGTCACGCAGCAGCCGCTTGAACTGGATGATGTCCGGTACGCCTTTCCCCTTGATCCTCATGGCTATAACTCCTTGCGCCAGCGGGCCAGCGGAATGCCGAGCTGGCCGCGGTACTTGGCGATGGTGCGGCGCGCGACCTTGTAGCCGCGACGGCCCATCTCCTCCACCAGCTGCTCGTCGGTGAGCGGTTTGTGCTTATCTTCTGCGTCCACGCATTCCTGCAGGGCTTTCTTCAACTCGCGGGTGGACACCTCCTCGCCTTCCTTGTTCTCCATGCCTTCGGAGAAGAAATACTTCAGCGGGAAGATGCCGAAATGCGTCTCGATGTACTTGCTGTTGACCACGCGGGAGATGGTCGAAATGTCGAATCCCGTCCGTTCGGCGATGTCCTTGAGGACCATCGGCTTGAGGTCCGCCTCGTCGCCGGTCACAAAATAGTCGTGCTGGTAGTTCAGGATCTCCGTCATGGTCCGGTTCAGCGTGTTCTGGCGCTGCTTGAGCGCCTCCACGAACCATTTGGCGGAGTCCAGCTTCTGCCGCACGAAGGTCGCGGCCTCCTTCTGGGCGCGCTCCGAAGAGCCCTTCGCCTCCAGGAGCAGGTCCGCGTATTTCTTGTTGACGCGCAGCTCCGGCACGGAGAAGCGCGGCATGGTGAAGGACAGCTCGCCGTCGTGTTCCTCGAGCACGAAGTCAGGCACAATCTGCTGCGCCTGGTCGGTGTAGGTGTAGTCCACCTCCCCGCCCGGCGCGGGATTGAGCTTGACGATGCGGGCCATCGCCCCCTTCAGGTCCGCCTCGGACAGGCCCAGGCGGGACATGATCTTCTGGAAATGCTTATTCGAGAACTCCTGGAAATAGTCTTTCAGGATGCGCTCGGCGTTGATGGTATCGGGGGTCCGCTTCATCGACTTGAGCTGCAGCAGCAGGCACTCCTGCAGGTCGCGGGCGCCCACGCCGGCCGGGTCGAAATCCTGGACGACCTTGAGCATCTCCAGCACCTCCTCGGAAGTGGTGGTGATGCCGGCCCGGAAGGCCATGTCATCCACCAGCGACTCGATGTCGCGCCGCAGGTAGCCGTCCTCGTCGAGCGAGCCGATGATGAACGACGCCACGGCGTACTGCTCCGGCGTGAGGTTGCGGTAGCCCAGCTGGTCCATCAGGCTCTGGGTAAAGCTCTGCCGCACGGAGAAGGTGTTGTATTCGGGTCTGGGGTCCTTCCCCCAGTTGTTGACACGGGTTTTATAGGCAGGGATATCGCCCTCGTCCGTCAGTTCGTCCAGCGAGACGTCCTTGGCTTCCTCGGCCTTTTCGGGGTCGGGCGTGTCGTCCAGCACGGGATTTTCCTCCAGCTCCGCACGAATCCGCTGCTCGAGCTCCTGGATGGGGAGTTCGATCAGTTTGATCGTCTGGATCTGCAGCGGAGAGAGCTTCTGCTGCTGCTTGAGTTCGAGTCCCTGCTTGATCATCGCTAAAATTCTACAGGCTGCTCAGAGGGCCGGGTATCCGCCCGTCCGATCGTGGGATATTTGAAGCGCTCCCGGACGATGAACGCGTCCGGGAAATCTCCCTTGATCCGCTGCAGCAGGGCCTCGGCCTCCAGGCGCGTACGGAAGTTGCCCGCCGTCACCTTGAAGTGCGGGGAGTCGAAGCTGCGGTAAGCCTGGATGTGGGGATACAGCGCATTGAAACGGCGGATCACGGCGGCAGATTCCTCCCGGGCCGTCCGGGTGTTCGCGAAATAAAGGCGAATCCGGAAGCCGTTGTACTGCTTGCCGGCATTGGCGGCCACCTGTTTATTCAGCGCGGCGCGCACGGCCGGAGACTGGCGCACCACCACCTGCTCGGGCAGGGCCGAGAAAATGTCGCGCCCCAGCAGCGTGGAGTCCACCTGGACCTCCTCGCCGGCATGCTCGATCTCGCTCGAGATCTCCTCCTCCGTGTTCTGTGCCCGGAGCGCGGGAACGCCCAGAACCAGCAGGGAGAGGAGCAGGAACAGTTTATTCAGTCGTTGTAATCTCATTGCTTTCCGTTTGTGGTTTGCTGAGCATGCCGCTCAGCGGGATATCCAGTATTTCAATATTCTTGCCAAGACCGCCACGAGCAGCCACACGAGCGCGAACATCAAAGGTAACATCCTCATAACTTGCATCTTTCGCCAACAGGCGAAGCAAGCGCAAGGGATTAAACCCGTCGGCGATGTTGCCCTGCAGCGGGATCCGGTACAGCGCATCGCTATGGCCGGGGACCATCAGCTGGTCGGCGTGCACCGCAAGCGCATCCTGCCCCTGGAACTTCGCTACGCCGGTAAGGTTCGTGACCTCGAAGCCGATGGTCGGGTTGTGGATTCCCACCTCAACCAGCGCGGAAACGCCGTTGAAGCCTTCCGGTGTGATGGAAACCAGCCGCACCGAAGTAACGCTGATGTCCTTGATGCCTTTCCCCTTACAACCTGAAAGCAAGAGGAGGGGGATCAACAGTAGCAGTAAAGATAATCTCTTCATGCGCGTAATAACTATTATATCCTACAAAGATAAGAAAAATCTCTATCTTTGCGGCACGAAATGAAAAAGCTGTACATCGAGACTTACGGCTGCCAAATGAACGTGGCCGACACCGAGGTGGTCTTCTCCATCCTCGGGAAAGAAGGGTATGAACGTACCGAGGAAATGGCACAGGCCGATGTGATCCTCGCCAACACCTGCTCCGTGCGGGACAACGCCGAGCAGCGCATCTGGGGGCGCATCGAGCAGTTCAACTTCCAGCGCAGGCAGCGCCCGGGCGTGGTCGTAGGCATCCTCGGCTGCATGGCCGAGCGCCTCAAGGACGCCCTCCTGGAGTCGGGCAAAGTGGACATCGTGGCCGGGCCGGACGCCTACCGCAGCCTGCCGCGCCTGCTCGCCGCCGCGACGCAGGGCCACCCGCAGATCGATGTGCTGCTTTCGCGCGAAGAGACCTATGGCGACATCGCGCCAGTGCGCGTGGACAAGAACGGCGTCTCCGCCTTCATCTCCATCATGCGCGGCTGCAACAACGTCTGCTCCTACTGCGTCGTCCCCTACACCCGCGGCGCCGAGCGCAGCCGCGACCCGCACACCATCGTGCGCGAGGCCTGCCAGTGCGCCGCCGACGGCTACAAGGAAATCACCCTGCTGGGGCAGAACGTGGACTCTTACCGCTTCGGTGAGCTCGATTTCGCCGGCCTGCTGGCCCTGGTGGCCGAATCCGTCCCGGCGCTGCGCATCCGTTTCTCGACCTCCAACCCCCAGGACATCTCCGACGCCGTGCTGGAGACCATGGCCTCGCACAGCAACATCTGCCGCCACATCCACCTGCCGGTCCAGTCCGGCTCCGACCGGATGCTGGAGAAGATGCGCCGCCGCTACACGCGGGAAGGCTATCTGGAGCGCGTCGCGAAAATCCGCTCGCTGATGCCCGACTGCGCCCTCTCCACCGACGTGATTGCGGGCTTCTGCTCGGAGACCGAGGAAGACCACCGCGACACGCTGAGCCTCTTCGAGACCGTCGGCTTCGACGCCGCCTTCATGTTCCAGTATTCCGAACGGCCGGGGACGCTCGCCGCGAAGAAATACCCCGACGACGTGCCGCCGGAGGTCAAGACCCGCCGCCTCGAAGAAATCATTGCCCTGCAGAACCGCCTCTCGCTCGAGAGCAACCGACGCGACGTCGGCAAGACCTTCCAGGTGCTTGTCGAGGGCCCGTCCAAGCGCAATCCCGCCGAGCTCTGCGGCCGCAACAGCCAGAACAAAATGTGCGTCTGGCCAGACACCGCGCACCGCGCCGGCGACCTCGTGGATGTCGTCGTCCGCGACTGCTCGCAGGCGACGCTTCTCTGCGAGCTGGCCTAATCCCGTTACCTGTAAAATTCGTATATTTTTGCGAGGCAGATACGATTCTTATCGTTTTATACGATTATTAAGCGTATCCTTGCCCCGCTATGGGTATCAAGGACCTCCGCGCGGATGAAAGGCCGCGCGAAAAGATGCTCGCCCGCGGAGCGGGGAGCCTCAGTGACGGCGAGTTGCTCGCCGTCTTGCTGCGCAGCGGCAACCGGAACTGCAGCGCGCTGGACCTGGCGCGACAGCTGCTGGACCTCTCAGACGGCCGCCTGAGCGCGCTGTTCAACCTTCCGCAGGACAGGATGCTGTCCTTGCCGGGCGTCGGGCCGGGCAAGGCGGCCAGCGTCCTGGCGGCCTTCGAGCTGGGCCGCCGTTTCCTGCAGGAAGCTTCTTCCCTCGTCAAGAGCCCCGTGCTCACGGCCCGGCGGGTGCATGAGCTGATGCTCCCGCGCCTCAAGGGGCTGCAGCACGAGGAGTGCTGGGTGCTCTTCCTGAACGAACACCAGTACCTGGTCGGCAAGCTGCGCATCAGCTCCGGCGGCGGCAATTCCACGACGATGGACATCCGGCAAATCATTCGCGCCGCCCTGGACAAGGGCGCCAGCGCGCTCATCCTCGTGCACAACCACCCCAGCGGCAACCCCCGCCCCGGCCCGGCCGACATCCGCCGCACCGAGGAGCTCCGCAAGGGCGTGGCGACCGTCGGTCTGACTCTGCTCGACCACGTCGTTTTCGCCGACGACGCCTGCTACTCCTTCTCCGACGACCGAATGTATAAGATTTAAACGAAAATGATAAAATAATTTATACCTTTGCATGGAACTATGAAAAGATACAAGGTTCACGAGGTAATTGAAATGCTTGAGACGGATGGTTGGTATTTAGTTGGACAAAAAGGTAGTCACCGGCAGTTCAAGCACCCGACGAAAAAGGGACGGGTGACAGTAAACGACAAACTGTCTGTAACGTTGGAACAAGAAATATTAAACAGCATCTGGAAACAGGCTGGGTGGAAATAGATAATCATATACTTCAGATACCATGTCTAAGATTAAGATTATAGTTGATTATACGGACAATTATGCCGCTTGTCCTGCCGATGACCGGATCGCCTGTGTGTCCACCGGACGCACGCTGGATGAGGTTAAAGAGAATATTGTGGAAGGACTTCGGTTCCACATTGACGGTATGCGTGCGGATGGGGAACCGGTCCCCGCAGAATTCGAGGGTGAATGGGATTTCGAGTGGGAACTGACGGCTCGCGCGATGCTCCATTACACCGAAGGCCTCGTTCCGAAATCCGCCATCTCCAAAGCCACCGGAATCAACCAGCAACAGTTAACGCACTATGCCAGTGGCTACAGAGTGCCACGCCCGATGATGAGGCAAAAGATTCTGGATGGAATCCATAGTATTGCTGCACTTTTATCTTCTATTTCATAGCCCATGCATACGCACGAAGAGAATCCGCTAACCCTGATGCAGGAGCACGGCGTCAAGCCGACCGCGAACCGCATCCTGATCCTGAAGGCCCTGCTCCAGGCGGGCCGTCCACTCTCCCAGACGGAGATCGAAACGGCGCTGGAGTCAGTAGATAAGTCTATCATTTCCAGGGCTCTGGCGACTTTCCGGGAGCACCACCTACTGCATACCCTTTCCGGCGAAGATTACGTCCGCTACGAAGTCTGTCACTGTGCGGATGAGGAAGAAGACAGCGACCGCCACGTACACTTCCACTGCGAAGTCTGCGGCCAGACCTTCTGTCTGGAAGACCTCCCGGTCCCGGCTGTGCAGCTGCCCGACGGTTTCTCGGTCGAAAACGTCGAATACATGGCTCACGGGGTGTGTCCCGCCTGCGCAGGGAAGCGCTAAAGAGGTGCAAATCAGGCTGATTTGCACCCCGCTTAAAAATACGTTTTTTAACGGGCGACGCCGCTATTGGTAGATTTCCGCCAGCTTTTCGGCGAGTTGCTCGCCGCGCAGGCCGCGGGCGACGATGACACCGTCCGGATCGATCAGCAGGTTGTCGGGAATGGAGTTGACCGAATAAACTTCGAACGCAGCATTCTCCCAGTACTTGAGGTCGGAAATGTGGATCCAGGGCATCTCCCACTCGGTGATAGCGTTCACCCAGGGCTCTTTCTCCTTGTCAAAGGACACGCCCACGATCTCGAAACCTTTGTCATGGAACTGCTTGTAGGCAGCCACGACGTTGGGCATCTCGGCCTTGCAGGGACCGCACCAGGAGGCCCAGAAATCGACGAGGACCCACTTGCCCTGGCCGACGAACTCGCTCAGTTTACGCAGATTTCCATCAGGGTCAGCCTCCTCCAGCTCCAGGAACCTCTGGCCGACGACGGCCTGCTTGGCATCTGCCGCCTCCTGCTGCTTGGCGTTGGACGCATCCAGCCGATTCTTGAGCGCCTGCGTATAAGGATGCTTGGCGAAGGGAGCGTCCGAAGAAACGAGTTCGTTGAACTTCTCCTCGCCGCAGAGCGACGGGATATGGTGGATGAACGCGACGGGGACCAGATTGTCTTTATTCTCCTCGATCATGGCCAGCAGTTTGTCGGTGTACTCCCCGATCACCGTTCTGTACTGCTGGATAAACTCAGCCTCGCGAGCCTCCTGCTCCTCCTGAGGAAGCGCCATGAAAGACTCGATGAACCGGTTGTATTCGCGGAGCAAAGCATTATCCTGCTTGTCGCATTCGGTAAGTTTGACGTTGAGCGCGGAGCCGGTCACGGTCGTGTCCGCCAGGCTGATCCGCACGGCCTCGCCGTCGTTGAAGAGCGGGAAATACCATTCATAGCCTTCGACCTGGAGTGACAGGAAGGCATCCTTGGCAGCCGAACCCTTCAGCGCGAAAACGCCGTCCGCGACAACCGCGCTGTCGATGGGCGTATCCGTGATCTTGTCCACCAAATAGACGGCGGTACCGTCTTCCGGCGCATCCAGGCCGACGATGTCGTACTTTGCATTGTTTCCGGTGCAAGCGAGCAGGCATCCTGCGGCAGCACCCATGGTAAGAATTGATAACTTTTTCATATACAACAATTTAAATGGTTTACTATATTTTACTCCTCCCCCGCTTTCAGGTCCTCGATCATCGCCTTGGCGCGGCGAATCCGGGTGCGGACCGTGTTGAGCTCCATGCCCAACTCCTCGGCGATTTCCTTGTACTGGAGGCCGTCCAGCAGGCGCATCCGCGCAATGGTCCGGTACAGGTCAGGCAGGCCCTCGATATAGGCCTCAAGTTTCTCGGCATCCTCCTCCTCGACGATCTGCTCCAGGGGTGTCGCCGTCTCGTCGCCCAGCACGTCGATGATGGCTCCGCTGTGGTCGTTCTCCTTGTCCAGCGAAACCAGGCGGCTGCGGGCGCGTGTCTCGGAATCGATGGTGTCGAGCGCCGTGTTGTGCGCGATCGTACGGAGCCAGGTCGAGAACTGACTCTTGGACGGGTCAAAGGAAGAGATCTGCCGGAACGCCTTCTCGAAACTGCGCGAGCAGATGTCGTCGATGTAGAAGTCGTCCAGGTACTTCATCGCCCCCTTCAAGTAAGCACGGAGGCTGCCGATATGGGTGTCCCACAATTCGGTGAAGGCGGTTCCGTCACCGATGATCGCCCGGCGGACGAGTTCGTCAGTGGGCTTCAAGCCAGGTTTTTCCATCATTGCATTCTACGGTCAGGGGAACAGACAGGGACATGACGCCTTCCATCTCGCGGATCAGCATTTCGCGCACGGGCGCGATTTCTTCCTGCGGGACTTCGAGCAGCAGTTCGTCGTGGATCTGGAGAACCATCCGGGCGCGGTAGCCGCCTTCGCGCAGGCACCGGTCCACGGCGGTCATCGCCAGTTTGATAATATCGGCCGCCGTGCCCTGGATGGGCGCATTGACGGCGTTGCGCTCCGCCAGGGCGCGGACCGCGGCGTTGCCGGCCCCGATGTCCGCGATGTAGCGGCGGCGGCCGAAGAGCGTTTCCACATATCCGCGTTCGCGCGCCTGCGCGACGGTCTCGTCGATGAAGCCGCGAATGGAGGGGAAGGACGCGAAGTAGTCGTCGATGATCTGCTTCGCCTCGCTCCGCGAGCAGCGCAGCCGTTCGGCCAGGCCAAAGGAGGAGATGCCGTACATGATGCCGAAGTTCGCCGTCTTGGCGATGCGGCGCTGGTCGGCGCTCACCTCCCCGATGGGGATGTGGAAGATTTTCGCGGCCGTGGCCGCGTGTACGTCCTGCCCCTGCCGGAAGGCTTCCACGAGGTGGGCGTCGCCGCACAGGTGGGCCATCAGGCGCAACTCGATCTGCGAGTAGTCCGCCGACATCATCACCCAGCCCGGCTCGCCCGGCACGAAGGCCTTGCGGATCTCGCGGCCTTCTTCGGTGCGGATGGGGATGTTCTGCAGGTTCGGGTTCGAGGAGGACAGGCGTCCGGTGGCGGTCAGGGCCTGGTTGAAGGTCGTATGCACCCGGCCGTCGGAGGGGGAAATGTAGCCCGCGAAGGGCTCGATGTAGGTCGAGAGGAGTTTGCGCAGGCCGCGATAGTCCAGGATCGCGTCGATGATGGGGCTGCGGTCCGCGAGATGCGAGAGGGTCTGCTCGTCCGTGGGCCAGTTGCCGGACTTGGGCTTTTTGGCCTTCGGATCGAGCTGGAGCTTCTCGTAGAGCAGTACGCCGATCTGCTTGGGAGACAGGATGTTGAGCGTCGGATCGCCGGCCAGCTCGCGGATCTGGGCTTCGCGCTCGGTCATCTTGCGGCGCAGGCCGTCGGCGAAGTCGCGGAGCGATCCGAGATCGACCTTGACGCCGGTCCGCTCCATCCGCGCGAGCACGCCGATGAGCGGCTCTTCGATCTCGTCGTAGAGGCGCGTCATGCCTTCGGTGGCGGCCATTTCGCGCAGCAGGCAGTCCGACAGGCGCAGGATGGCGGCCGTCTCGAGGAGGCGGTCCGGGCCGGACTCTTCCGGGATTTCGTCAAAGAGGGAACCGGTTTCCTGCGGCGCGGCGGCATCCAGCTCGACGCCGAGGTAGGCGCGCGCGAGCACGTCCAGTTTGTGGCTGCGTTCGGGGCCGAGCAGGTAGTGCATGAGTTCGATGTCTTCGAGGCGGCCGGAGAGGGCGATGCCGCGCGCCGCGAGCGCCTTCATCTGCGCCTTCAGATCGACGCCCGCCTTGACGACGGCGGCGTCCTCGAGCAACGCGCGGAAGTCCTCCGGCGTCCCCTCGGCCACCCCCGCCTCGCAGCCCACGAACATCTTCTCGCCCTGCAGATTAATGGCAACTTTCTTTGCAGACAGGCAGTCAGCCGTCGGCTTCGCCGCTAAGGCTATTTTCACCCCCTTCGCCCCCTCAAGGGGGATGGCACGCAGATCGCTATCGCTCGCGTGCGCCCACGCACCTTCCCCGGCGGCGGATTCGTTGTCCGGTGGAGTACTGCCCCCGACAACCGTGACCGCCCGTGGTCTCGTGAACGGGAGGGGCCCAGCCGCAGGCTGGGAGGGATAGCGCGAAGCGCGTAGTTGTCCGGGGGCAGTAGCTCCACCGGCAGAAACGCCGCTGCGAGCGCTGGAATTGACAACAACTTTATGGAGGAGTCGTTTCAGGGAGGGCATTTCGTAGTGGTCGAGGAGGGCGTTCAGCTCGGGGGTCTCGACGGTGTCGAAGACGAGCTGGTCGGCCGTCACGTCGAGCGGGATGTCCGTCTTGATGGTGACCAGGCGCTTGGACAGCGCGATATGGTCCTCCGCCGCGCGGAACTGCTCCTGCTGGCGCGCCGTCAGCTCGCCCAGGTGGGCGTAGATCCCCTCCACGCTCCCGTACTTACCCAGCAGCTTGGCCGCGCCGACCGGGCCCACGCCCTGCACGCCGGGCACGTTGTCCGACGCGTCGCCGCAGATCGCGAGAATATCAATGACCTGCGCGGGCGAGGCGATCTTCCATTTGTCGCAGACCTCCGCGACGCCCAGCAACTCATTCTCTCCCCCGCCTTTTCCGGGCTTCACCTGCAGGATGTGCGGGGTGATCAGCTGACCGTAATCCTTGTCGGGCGTGACCATGAAGACCTCGAAGCCCTCGGCCTCGAAACGCTTCGCGGCGGAGCCGATCACGTCGTCCGCCTCGTAGCCCGGCAGCATCAGCACCGGGATGTCCAGCGCCTCGACGATACGCGTCAGCGGCTCCAGCGCTTCCACCACCAGCGCGGGCGTCTCCCCGCGGTTGGCCTTGTACTCGGGATACAATTCATTCCGGAAAGTACCCCCCGGCGGGTCAAAACTGACCGCAATATGCGTCGGGCGTTCCCGGTCGATCAGCTCGAGCAGGTACTTCGTGAAACCGAACAGGATGGATGTATCCACCCCCTTGGAATTGACCATGGGGCGGCCCAGAAAGGCATAATACATCTTGAAGACGAGCGCGTGGCCGTCGATGAGGAAAAGTTTCATAAGGCAAAGATGAAACTTTTTTCGGAAAGTTTCAAATAAATCAACAATGCTCATTTTGAGTATTTTATACCACGATTTGCGTCGTTCCGGAAAACGAGTGAATAATTCCACTACATTTGGGCTGCGCGCATTACCAGATAGTTAGTTAACCATACATTTTATAACCATTATTCATTTTTAACCAAAACCCAAAGAAATGCTTAAAAAACTGCTCAAGCTTGCAAGCATCATCATGATGCTCAGCGCTTTATGGGGAGGCATCTCAGCCTTCGCCCAGAGTCAGGCCATTTTTGGCAAGGTCGTTGACTCCGAGGGGCAGGCGCTCATCGGCGCCGCCGTCCTGGAGAGCGGCACCAGCAACGGCACCACGACCGACCTCGATGGCAACTTCAACCTCCGTGTTGCCCCCGGCACCACGCTGGAAGTTTCCTGCATCGGCTATGTGACCCGCCGGGTCACCGCCGCCGACAACATGACCATCACGCTTCAGGACGACGCTGAAATGCTCGAAGAGACCGTGGTCATCGGCTACGGTGTCCAGCGCAAGAAGCTCGTGACCGGATCGACGGTCAACGTGTCCGGCGAGAAGCTCGCCGCGACCCGCGCCGTCGATGCCTTCGGCGCCCTGCAGAGCCAGGCCGCCGGCGTGAACATCCTGCAGAACTCCGGTCAGCCGGGCGAAAGCTACAAAGTCACCATCCGCGGTATGGGCACCAAGGGTTCCAACACCCCGCTCTACGTCGTGGACGGTGTCCCCGGCGCGTCCATCACGGCCCTCTCCACGAATGACATCGAGTCCATCGACGTCCTGAAGGACGCTGCCTCCAGCGCCATCTACGGCGCCCGGGCCTCCAACGGCGTCATCCTCGTGACCACGAAGAAGGGCAAGGCCGGCAAGGTGCAGGTCACCTTCGACGGCTACTACGGCTGGCAGAACCCGAACACCAACGGCGTCACCCCGCTGAACGCCAAGCAGTATATGGAGATCAACGACAAGGCTTACGAGATCCAGGGCGCATCCACCTACGACTGGGAGTCCCTGATCCCCAAGCAGTACGCCCAGATCATGAACGGCACCTGGAACGGCACCAACTGGCTCGAAGAGACCATCGTGCACAATGCCCCGATCCACGACGAGTCCATCAACATCACGGGCGGCTCGGACGTCTCCCGCTTTGCCGTGGGCTTCTCGAATTTCGGCCAGACGGGTACCATCGGTTATCCCGCCACGCCGCAGTATGACCGCAACACCTTCCGCCTCAACTCCGACTACACCCTGATCCGGAAGAACAACCGCGACATCCTCAAGCTGGGTGAGAACGTCACCTTCACCACTACGAACAAAAAGGGCATCAGCATCGGCGGCGTTTATTCCAACAACCTCCGCAACCTGCTGCGCATGACCCCGCTCCTGCCGGCTTACAACGAAGACGGCAGCTTCTACACCTACGAGCAGCGCAAGGCGGACGGCTGGGACTTCAGCGACACCACCGTGAACCCGCTCGAGGAAATGACCTACAAGCGCAGCCAGCGCTACAGCAAGGGCTACCGCCTGCAGGCCAACGCATATCTGGAGTTCGTCCCTATCCAGGGCCTGACCTTCCGTTCCAGCTTCGGCTGGCTGTACAACCACTCCGAGAGCCGGAGCTATGTCCCGGAATACATCCTCAGCGGCAAGACCCAGAATCCGGAAGATGACATCACGCAGAGCCAGTCCTACAGCACCCGCTGGACGCTGGAGAACACCGTCAACTGGGTCCACTCCTTCGGCAACCACAACCTCGACGTTCTCCTGGGCCAGTCCCTCGAAAAATGGGGTTACGGCAGCGGCCTGAGCATCACCAACTCCATTTCCCTCTTCCCGGGCTCCTTCGACCACGCCTACATTGACAACACCAACGGCGGCGCGGCGGATCCCCGCTTCACGAGCATCTCCGGCTACCCGAACAGCCAGGGCGCCCTGTCGTCCTTCTTCAGCCGTATCAACTATAACTACAAAGAAACCTACCTGCTCTCCGCGGTGCTCCGCGCCGACGGTTCCTCCAACTTCGCCCGCGGTCACCGCTGGGGCATCTTCCCCTCCGCTTCCGCCGGCTGGGTGGTCTCCAACGAGCCCTTCATGGACTTCAGCAAGAACTGGCTGAGCTTCTTCAAGCTCCGCGCCAGCTGGGGCCAGAACGGTAACTGCAACATCGACCCGTTCCAGTACCTGGCCACCATCGCTTTCACCGCGCCTTACTATTTCTCCGACATCAACAAACCGGAAGTGGGCGCCTATCCTGACATCCTCCCCAACGAGAACGTGAAGTGGGAAACCTCCGAGCAGCTCGACCTGGGCTTCGACGCCCGCTTCTTCCGCAGCCGCCTGGGTATCTCCTTCGACTGGTACAACAAGATGACCAAGGACTGGCTGGTGGACGCTCCGATCCTGCTTTCCTACGGAACCGCGGCCCCGTATATCAACGGTGGCGACATCCGCAACCGCGGTTTTGAGTTCCTCGTCTCCTGGGACGACACCGTGGGCAGCGACTTCTCCTACGGCATCTCCGCCACGCTCTCGCACAACAGCAACATCGTCACCCGTCTGGCCAACTCCGAGGGCCTGATCCACGGCGACGAGAACGCCATCGCGCAGAACACCGCCGAGATCTACCGCGTGCAGGTCGGTTACCCGATCGGTTACTTCTGGGGCTACGAGATGGACGGCATCATCCAGAACGAGCAGCAGAAGCAGGACTACCTGAACAAGTACTTCGGCGGCGACGCCAGCAAGTCCAAGCAGGGCGCTGACATCCAGCCCGGCGACGTCATGTTCGTCGATCGCGACGGCAACGGCAAGATTGACGAGCAGGACAAGACCATGATCGGCGACCCGAATCCCGACTTCACCGCCGGCCTGTCGCTCTATGTTCAGTTCAAAGGCTTCGACCTGACCGTGAACGGCTACGGCGCCTTTGGCCAGCAGGTGGCCAAGAGCTACCGCCAGTTCTCCGACGAGCCGGACGACAACTACTGCACCGACGTGTACACGAAGTACTGGACCGGCGAGGGCTCGACCAACCGCTATCCCCGCTTCACCCACGGCAAGCACGCCAACCAGGCCGAATTCTCCCGCGTCTGGCTGGAAGATGCCGACTACTTCAAGATCTCCCGCATCTCGCTGGGTTACGACCTCAAGCGGGCGCTGAAGTTCCTCCCCGTCCAGCGTTGCCACCTGTATGTGGCGGCCCAGAACATGTTCACCTTCACCGGCTACTCCGGTATGGATCCGGAAGTCGGTTATGGCGACGACCACAGCTGGGTCACCGGTATTGACAACGGTTACTACCCGTCCTCCCGTTCCTGGCAGGTGGGTCTGAACATCACTTTTTAATCCCTGAAGAATATGAAAAAGAATTTCTTATATCTCATCGCCGCAGCCGCGTGCCTGCTGCTGGTTGGGGGTTGTGACGATTTTCTGGAGACCCAGAGCCTGACCAAGAAGAACACCTCCAACTTCCCGATCAACGAGACGGACGCCATCCAGATGGTCAACGGCATCTACGCCGTCATGAACTCCAATATCAAGAACATCACGGAAGATCCGTTCATGCTCTTCGACCTGGCCAGCGACGACCGCCTGGGCGGCGGCAGCCAGTCCAACACCCCGGCCCAGGCTGCCGACCGTCTGATGAACAGCAGCATCAGCTGGCTCGAGCCCTGCTGGAAATACCGCTACATGGGCATCAACCGCGCCAACAACGCGCTGGAAACCATGGACAACGTGCAATCCTGGAGCTCCGACAAGATGAAGGGGCAGCTTCTGTGCGAAGCCTATTTCCTGCGCGCGTTCTACTATTTCAACCTGGCCCAGGTCTTCGGCAGCGTCCCCCTGGTGCTGACCACGGAGCCCGTGAACCTGCCCAAGGCCACGCCGGATGAGATCTACGCCCAGATCGCTTCCGACCTCAAGGCCGCCATCACCAACGGTCCGTCCACCAAGTATCCCGAATTCGGCGAAGGCCGCGTGTCCAAGTGGGCCGCCGAAGGCCTGATGGCCCGCGTGTGGCTGTTCTACACCGGCTTCTACAAGAAGGCTGACCTTCCCCTCGCCGAGGGCGGCTCCGTCTCCAAGAACGAGGTGATTGCCTGGCTCGAGGACTGCATCAAGAACAGCGGCTTCGGCCTGGTCAGCGACCAGCGCAACCTCTGGCCCTACTCCAACCAGTGGACGGCTCCCGACTACCCGTACGCCAGCGAGAACGGCCTGAAGTGGGAAACGAACGAGAACAAGGAAATCATGTTCGCCGTCAAGATGGGCAATGCCGGTTACTCCGACAGCCACGACGAAATGCGTTTCAACCGCCTTCCGGAATACTATGGTCTGCGCAAGACCTCCGAAGCGGCCTTCCCGTTCAACACCCAGGGCTATTCCAACGGTCCCGTTTGCGAGACCCTCTGGACCGACTGGGGCGCCGATCCCGACTACGAGGGCGATGTGCGCCGCGTCGGCTCCATCTGCGACCGCCGCGTGGAACTTCCCAACTACAAGGGCGACTCCGCCAAGGAAGTGGAGAACACCTTCCTGCTGGGCAAGAAATACGTGGGTTGCGGTGCTTATGACCACGCCACCGGTACGCTCTATGTTGCGTTCAGCTACTTCTACGGCGGCAAGAACAGCAAGCAGGAAGGCCAGATGCAGTCGCTGGTGTGGCTGCGCTTCGCCGACGTGCTGCTCATGCACTCCGAGCTCACCAACGGCACCGAGATCTACAACGGCAAGAGCGGTCTGAACGCCGTCCGCGCCCGCGCCGGCCTGGGCGACAAGACCTACTCGCTGGATCTGCTCAAGAAGGAACGTCGCTACGAGCTCTGCTGCGAGGCCATCCGCTGGAACGACCTTCGTCGCTGGGGCGATGTGTCCGAGATCGTCAAGAACCAGGTGGGCAACACGATCACGAACGAGAAAGCCACGGGCAAGTACGCCTTCACGGTGGACTTCATGAAGCGCTACGAAGAAACCCAGGGCGGTTTCTTCAAGATTCCCGATTCCCAGATCACGCTGTCCGAAGGCGTCCTGGAGCAGAACCCCGGCTGGGGCGATGGCACCAACTGGGCCAAGGGCGACCTCCCGTACAAGTTCAAATAGTCTGCTGACTATTCCCCTTCAGAACAGGGCTGCGAACGACATCGCAGCCCTGTTTTTATATGCTTTTGCACGATTTTTAAAAGAAACATGCAACTTTTCACGATTGTTCCAAAACATTCTTATAAATAACCACTTCATTATTTAACATTCCCGAATATTTGGAAGGAAAGTGGCAGTTATTTAGCTTTGTCCTGCTTGGATTTAATAAGAAAACTAATACCAAACCAACTTTTTTTAACTAAAAACCAACGAAAATGCTAAAGAAACTGCTGAAAGTTGCTGGTATCTTAATGGTATTCAGCACTTTATGTGGAGGCCTCTCCGCCTCTGCACAGACGCAAGCCATCAGCGGCAAAGTGATCGATACCGGCGGCCAGCCGGTCATCGGCGCAGCCGTCATGGTCCCCGGCACCACCAACGGTGCCACCACCGACCTGGATGGTAACTTCACCCTCCGTGTCGCAGCGGGCACCTCGCTGGAGGTCTCCTGCATCGGCTACACCACGCAGCGCGTCACTGCCGCCAACGGCATGACCATCACGCTCCAGGATGACACCGAGATGCTCGAAGAGACTGTCGTCATCGGCTACGGTGTCCAGAGGAAGAGCGACCTGACCGGTTCCGTCGCCTCCGTGCGCGAGACCGAGCTCCAGAACCGTTCGACCTCCGACGCGGCCGCCGCCCTCCAGGGCAAGGCCGCCGGCGTGCAGATCTTCAACGACTCCGGTGCTCCGGGTGAAGGAGCTTCCATCCGCGTCCGCGGTATCTCCTCCAACTCCGGCTCCGGCCTCGGTCCGCTCCTCATCGTGGACGGTCTGAAGGTCGACAAGATCGACTACCTCGATCCTTCCATGATCGAATCCATGGAGGTCCTCAAGGATGCGGCCTCCGCCGCCATCTCCGGTGCGCAGGCCGGTAACGGTGTCGTGCTCATCACCACGAAGAACGGCGCCAAGAACAAGGACAAGGACGGCAACATCTTCTACAACTACAAGCTTTCCCTCAGCAGCCTCGGCCACCATGCACAGGTTATGAACGCAGCCCAGTACATCGACTGGCAGCAGCAGCTCGGCAACCTGGGCTCCATCGATGACCTCATCGCCACCGGCGTGTGGGACGGCAAGACCGACACCAACTGGGCCGATGTCCTGTACGGGACGGGCGTGACCCACAGCCACACCCTCGGCGCCCAGGGCGGCAACGACCGCGGATCCTACTTCCTGTCTCTCAACTACGTGGATGAGGACGGTATGGCACGCGGCAACACCGATACCTTCAAGCGCTTCACCGCGCAGGTCAACGCCGACTACAAGATCAAGAAGTGGTTCACCGTCGGCACCAACACCTCCATCGAATTCCGCAAGCAGCAGAAGATCGGTGAGCACTCCGAGTATGCCGGCAGCAGCGCCGGTCTGCTGGGTACCCTCGTCATCGACCCGCTCACCCCGGTCTATTACACCTACGACGAGCTTACCAAGGACATGAAGAAATACGTGGACAACGGCCAGCGCAAGGTTTACGGCCCCGCCGACAACCCGGATCTCTACTATGCCGTGTCCAAGATCCTCGAAGGTGACGGTATCAACCCGCTCATCTACCGCGACCGCAACCAGAAGAAAGAAGAAGGCTGGCAGATCCGCGGTACCGTGTTCGCCAACCTCACCCCGTTCAAGGGCTTCGTGTTCACTTCCCGCCTGGGCTACCGCATCAAGCAGTCCTACGACAGCAACTTCGAGGAGCCTTACCATGCCAATGCAAAGTCCTATTCGAAGAAATATAAGATCAGCGCCAATTCCTCGCAGAGTTATTACTACCAGTGGGAAAACTTCGCCAACTACAACGTGACGCTCGGTGGCAAGCACAATATCGGCGCCATGGCCGGTATGTCCTACACGTACTCCGACAACCGTGGCGTGGGAGCCAGTCTGGAAGGTGACGATCCGCTGAAGGGCTACGCCGAGAACTTCCGCTACCTGAACCAGGACAACGGTACCGGCACCAAGGGCATCAGCGGCGGCACCCCGAGCCAGAGCACCCAGATTTCCTACTTCGGCCGTCTGATCTACAGCTATGACAACCGCTACAGCATCCAGGGAAACTTCCGTGCGGACGCCTTCGACTCCTCCAAGCTTTCCCTGAAGAACCGCTGGGGCTACTTCCCCTCCGTGTCCGCCGGCTGGACCATCAGCAACGAGCGCTTCATCAAGGACAATGTCGGTAAGGACATCCTGAGCCTCCTGAAGATCCGCGGATCCTGGGGTGTCAACGGTAACATCTCCGTGCTCTCCGGCTATCCCTGGTCCTCTGCCATTTCTTACAACAGCTCCAGCTATCAGTTCACCGATGCCGATACGCCTTCCATGGGTTCCAAACCTTCCGGCCTGGCCAATCCTGACCTGACCTGGGAGACCTCCGTCCAGACCGACCTCGGTCTCGACCTGCGCATGTTCAACAACCGCCTGACCCTCGGCGTCGACTGGTACAACAAGGACACCAAGGACCTGCTGGTCCGCGTCTCCCCGGTGGCCGAGGTGGGTATCTCCAGCCACACCGTGAACGCCGGTTCCGTGAACAACACCGGTTGGGAGTTCGAACTCGGCTGGCAGGACAGCATCGGCGACTTCCACTACAGTATCAACGGCAACCTCTCCACCCTGAAGAACCGCGTGACCTATCTGGAGCCTTCCGTGGGCCATCAGAAAGGTTCCGACTTCGGTAACATGAAGTTCTCCACCTGGTTCGAAACCGGCTACCCGGTCTGGTTCTTCCGTGGATACAAGTATGCCGGCGTCAACGCCGAGAACGGCAAGCCCGACTACTACGCCGCCGACGGCAGCCTCACCCAGGCTCCGGTCGATGCCGACATGGGCTACATGGGCAGCGCCCTCCCGCCTGTCAGCTTCGGTCTCACCCTCCACATGGACTGGAAGGGCCTCGACTTCACCGTGTTCGGCACCGGTGCCGCCGGCCATCAGCTGATGCCTTGCGTTTACCGTGTGGACCACAGCCAGATCAACTCCCTGGTTTACTTCTACGAGGAGTGCGGCAAGTCCCTCCCGAAGATCGAGAACATCCTGACCAAGGAATTCTGGAGCTCCTCCGCCGTCGTCTTCCGTGGCGACTACTTCAAGATCAAGCAGATCCAGCTCGGCTACACCCTGCCCCAGAAGTGGACGAAGAAGATCTTTATCGAAAACCTTCGCCTCTATGCTTCCATGGACGACTGGTTCGTGATCACCAAGTACCCGGGCTTCGACCCGGAGACCGCTTCCACCGGTTCTTCCAACGGTATGGGTCTGGACAAGGGTTCCTACCCGAATGCCAAGAAGCTCCTCTTCGGTGTCAACATCACCTTCTAATCTGACCGCATCATGAAAAAGTATATCATTTTTGGCTTATCTGTTGCGCTGGCGGTGTTCTCTACCACCTCGTGCAACCAGGACCTTCTGAATATCCCCCAGAAAGGTGTTATCGACGATGACAAATTCTATATCACGGATGAACATGCCCAGTCGGCCCTCGTCGCCGTCTATGACGAATTCATCTCGCTGATCAATGCCCAGGGCAGCAACAACCCGGCCTGGAACGTCGTTGTCAACGCTCCCGGCGACGAACTCTACTGGGGCGGCGGTAAGAAGAACGGTTCCAGCTCCGGCGGCCAGGAGATCAACGAATTCCGCAACACCTTCGACAGCACCATCCCGCACATCCGCGTGGTTTACAAAGGCCTCTATTCCCTGATCTACAAGGCCAACCTCGTCCTGGACAACTTCTACGGCGAGAGCGGCGAGAAGTGCGACTCCCAGATCAAGAAGCAGTGCGTGGCCGAGGCCCGTGCGATCCGCGCCTGGGCACACTTCAACGCAGCCATCATCTGGGGCACCCCGCCGCTCGTGGAGCATGTGCTGGCCAGCGACGCGCATCCGACCAACTGCGACCATCAGGTCCTGATGGATTGGGTGATCTCCGAGTTCAAGGCCGCCCTCCCCGACCTGCAGCCCCGTCAGGGCCCGGGCGATAAGAGCGGCGCCTTCCGCATGACCTCCGGTGCCTGCGAGGCCTTCCTCGGAAAGGCTCAGGTTTTCAACAAGGACTGGGCTGGCGCCAAGACTTCCCTCAAGAACGTCATCGACTCCGGCAATTACGCCCTCGCGCCTACCTCCGACCTGCTGAACATGTTCCATAAGGCCGGCGACGGCAACTGCGAGAAGGTGCTTGAGATGAACTACGTCTACAAGGATGGCCTCAGCGGCGTGAAGTATCACTTCCAGCGCAACCAGGCCCTCTTCTTCCGCAACATCAAGGAGTATCCTTCCGTGTTCATCCAGGCCGGCGACGGCTGGGGCAACAACGTCAGCCCGACCCAGAAGTTCATGGACGCCATCATGAAGCATGAGCCCAACTCTGCCCGCCGCAAGGCTTGGTTCACATCCTACGAGGAGTGGCTCACCGACCTTCCGTACCCGCTGAAAGCCAGCACAGTGGATGTTCCGGATGCCACTGGCAAGAAGAGCAAGGTTTCCTACAAGGCCGACGCCGACATGACCAAGGAGGAAAAACTGATGGACTACCGCCGTGGCCTGAACTGCGAGAAGTATGACGAGACTTACGCCAACTACGGCTACTATTTCACGAAACTGGCCCCCTGGGATTCTGACCTGATTCCGAACAACGCCACCGTCACCGAGGAGAACCGCATCATCATGCGCTACGCCGAGGTGCTCCTCCTCTACGCCGAGGCCTGCGCCATGAGCAACGACAGCGACGGCAGCGGCCTCAAGGCCCTGAACGCCGTGGCTCAGCGCGCCGGCGCCCCGACCTACGACAAGCTGACGATGGATAATGTCAAGCAAGAGAAGTGGTTCGAACTGGCATGGGAAGGCACCCGCTTCTGGGATCTCGTCCGCTGGGGCGATGCCGCCACCGTACTCGCCTGGAAGAGCCACGACAAGACGCCGTACCTGGGCGACGAGTTCTATGTCAAGGGTTCCATGGGCAAAAAGACCACCGGCCAGCCGCACAAGGCCCGCATCTCCTTCAAGGACGATGGTTGGGCAAAATCCGGCGGCGGCTACCAGGCTGGCAAGCATGAGCTTTACCCGTTCCCGTTCGACGTCATCCAGATCAACCCCTGGAACGAAGAGACGAAAGAAGGTTTGAAGCAGAACCCGGGTTGGGAATAGGGTTTCTTTAGAATATACGTTCTTTTGAGAGGGCCGCTCCGGAAGGGGCGGCCTCTCTTTTTAAAATGAATTGAACGAATTTTGATACTTTTTACAATTTAATCAAAATCATCCGAACTAAAACCACATAATTTTTATTAACAGGCGACTACTTGGATAATAAAACCCGCCATCCTACATTTGCTATAGGCAAAAACACGACCTATAACCAATCTTTTTTTAATAACCAATGCAAATGTTCAAACACCTACTGAAAGTGACGGGTATACTTGCTATACTCCTCACGCTGGCGGGGTCCTATCTGGCCTCCGCCCAGCCTCGGGCCCTCAACGGCCAGGTGCTCGATGCCAGCGGACAGCCGGTCATCGGCGCAGCCGTGATGGTGCCCGGCACCTCCACCGGTGCCACGACCGATTTGGATGGTAATTTCAGCATCCGCGTCGAACCCGGCACGACTCTCGAAGTCTCTTGCATCGGCTACACCACGCGCCGCGTCACCGCCGCCAACGACATGACGATCACGCTGGATGACGATGCCGAGATGCTTGAAGAAACGGTCGTCGTCGGTTATGGCACGCAGAAGAAGGCGTCCCTAACCAGCGCCATCTCCAACATCCGCAGCGAAGAGCTCACCGCCACCAAGCAGAGCGATGTCCTCGCTTCCCTGCAGGGTAAGGTTCCGGGCCTGCAGATCCGCCAGCGCACGGGCGATGCCGGTGACTTCAACACCGACCTCAAGCTCCGCGGCTTCGACGAACCGCTGGTCATCGTGGACGGTATCGTCAGAACCGCTCCCCGCCGCAGCCAGGAGACCAACACCTCCTACACCAACAGTAGCTCCGCCATCCTGGCCCAGCTCAACCCGGAAGACATCGAAAGCATCTCCGTGCTGAAGGACGCTTCCGCAGCCATCTACGGTATGGGCGCCCAGAACGGTGTCATCCTCGTGACCACCAAGCAGGGCACCATCGGCGCCCCGACGGTCAAGTACTCCAACCGCTTCTCCTTCGGCGTCCCGACCGCCCTGCCGGACGAAGTGGACATCCTCACCTGGTTCAAGGAAGCCAACGAGATGTACGCCAACGTGGGCAAGACCGCCCCGTACCCCCAGGACCTCATCGACCATTACCTCAACGGCGACCCGGGCTACACGGATAATAAATGGTATTCCCAGTTCTACCGGAAAAGCTCTTTCCAGCAGAACCACCAGCTGTCCGTGAATGGCGGTAACAACCAGACCCAGTACTACCTGAGCGCTTCCTTCAACACCGATAACGGTATCCTGAACGGCCCACAGCTCGGCTACAAGAGCTTCTCCTTCCAGGGCAACGTCACCACCAATATTACGAAGAACCTCAAACTGGTCTTCCAGTCCTCCCTGAGCTGGAACAACAAGGTGGGCGTGCCGCAGAACGCAAACCAGAACTTCTACACCCGCGGTCTGTATTCCGAGCGCTGGATTCCCTGGCAGGTTCCGAGCAACCCGACCCACTGGACCTACAACTCCGGCAACGAGAGCCGTAACGCCATCGGCGCCCTGAACGGAGCCAACGGTTACGACAAGACCGCCGTCTCTTCCTTCGTGAACAACCTCACGCTCACCTATTCGGCTCCTTTCCTGAAGGGTCTTAAGATCCAGGGCCAGGTGGCCTACGACTACCAGCAGCGCGAGACCCGCCAGCTCACCCTCGCCTTCCCGCTCTATGACTGGCTGACGGACGAATACGTGTCCAAGAACAAGGACGAGAACGAGATGACGGAACGCTGGAACAACCGCCGTCAGCTCTACGGCAAGATCCAGGCGAACTGGTCCGGCAACTTCGGCAAACATACGGTCGGTGCGATGCTGGCGGCAGAAGCCTCCATCAACTGGAATGTGGATCTGCGGGGCGACCGCAAGTTCCTTGATTTCTACACGCACGACATCCTGGACCAGGCTGTCCCGTCCACCGCGGAGAACAACGGTTCCCGCTCTAGCAGCGCCAAGGCCGGCTACATCGGCCGTGTCAACTACGAATACGACGGCCGCTACATCGTCGAGCTCATGGCCCGCTATGACGGCTCATCTTTCTACGCACCCGGCTTCCGCTGGGCCTTCTTCCCGTCCTACTCCCTCGCCTGGAGACTCTCTGAGGAGAAATGGTTCAAGAACGCCATTCCCTGGATCACCAACTTGAAGTTCCGCTGGTCCGACGGTGTCTCCGGCCGGAACCAGGGCTCGGCCTACCAGTACCTGCTGGGCTACACGAAGACCAACACCAACTACATGTTCGATGACAACAACCCGATCATGGGCTACAGCAACACCAAGGTAGCGCAGACCCTCCTTTCCTGGACCAAGGCCTACATGCGCGACTTCGGTTTCGACTGGGAAATCAAGAAGGGCCTCATCGGCGGTTCCATCGACTGGTTCTGGAGAACGGAAACGGGCAAGTCCGCTGACGTAGAGGCCTCGCTGCCGGATATGTACGGCATCACCCTCCCGAAGATGAACCTGGACGCCACGCAGAACGTGGGTATCGACCTCGAACTCTCCCATCGCATGCGCTTCAAGGATTTCAACTACCGCATCACCGCCACCGCCACCTTCGCCCGCGAGCGCGACACGTACCAGCAGGCGGAACGGACGAAGATCTGGAAGTCCTCCCAGGCCTACTACGACGGCCACACGGAGGGCCGTTGGGACAACGCCCTGGACGGCAAGTACTATGAGTGGAGAGGCGGCCAGTTCGCCAACTGGCGCGAAATCAACGACTACCCCGTCCTGTACAACACCTCCAGCAGCAAGAAGATGAATATGGCCGAGATGGTCCCGGGTATGTACAAGATCGACGATTACAACGGAGACGGCGTCATCACGAAGCAGGACCGCCACTACTCCTGGAAGGAAGGCAACCCGCCTCTCCAGTTCGGACTGATGATCTTCATGGAATACAAGGGCTTCGACCTTAGCGCCACCTTCAACGGTGCAGCCCTCAGCCACAAGAACATGCAGCTGTCCGGCGGTATGGGTTATGGTTGGAGCAAGACCCTCTTCGTCAACCATATGGACCACTATCGCCTGGCGGAAGGCTACACCGACCCGCGCGACCCGAATTCCGAGTGGGTGGCCGGATACTGGCCGGCGCTCGCGCCTGCCACCGGTGCGGAAGACGCTTCTTCGAACGCCACCTACCGCTTTGTGCAGCCTTACTCCTGGGTGGACAACTCTTTCTTCCGCCTCAAGAGCCTTGAGATCGGATATACCATCCCGAAGAAAGTCCTTAGCCGGATTCATCTCAAGAATGTCCGCGTCTATGCCAGCGGCACCAACCTCCTCACCTTCTGTAACCCGATCGTGAAGGTTTGGGACCCCGAAACCTACCAGGCATCCCGCCGTGGCGCCTCCGGTGCGCCGCTGTTGAGGACGTATGTTATCGGAACCAGCATCAGCTTCTAAACGATTTGCGATATGAAAAAGATATTTAAATATACATTTGCCATCGTCCTCGCAATCGGTCTCTGCTCCTGCGACAAGTTATTCGACAGCCTGGAGGGCGACCTGACGATCATGTCCGAGGAAGATATGTCTTCGACCCAGGCAGGTCTGGAGCGGCTCCTCTCGGATGTGTACGCCACCATTCCGATGGACGCGTTCAACACCAAGGACCAGCACACGACGCTGGCCACCTACTCGAAGGCCAACGACTACGACATCGCCGTGACCGGTTTCTGGAACTACACGAAGATGCGTTCGATCAATCAATTTATCCAGAAGATTGACGTTGCCCTGGAGAAGAAATCCATCAACAAAGAGACCCGCGACCAGATGCTGGGCGAGGCGATTTTCGCGCGCGCCTACTGCTATTTCGCCATGGTGCGCAAATACGGCGGCGTGCCTATCGTGACCGAACCGCTGGACGACAAGTACGACGGTGGCGCGAACGAAGGCCTTTACGTCCCGCGCAGCACTGAGAAGGAGACCTGGGATTTCGTGATCTCCGAGCTGGACAAGGCCGCAGATCTGCTCCCGGATGAGCCCAAGGGCGGAACATACCGCGCCACGAAGTGGGCAGCCCTCGGCCTGCAGTCCCGCGTAGCCCTGTATGCAGCCACCCTGAGCAAGTACTGGGAGAAGGAAGCCATTCCGAACAGCTACCAGTCTGTGGCGCAGAAACTCACCTACATGGAAGCATCCTACGCCGACGCCTACTTTGCCAAGTGCATCGAGGCCAGCGAGAAGATCATCAACTCCGGCAAGTTCTCCCTGTACGGCGGCGCCACCACTTCGGTCAGCAAGGCCAAGGAGAATCTGACCAACCTGTTCCTGGAGCGTCAGGACTGCGAGTTCATCTTCGGCAAATCCTTCAAGGACAGCACGGCCGACGCGGACAACGGTTTCGACCGCAGCAATTCCCCGAACCAGAAGCACGGCACCGGCTCCAACGCGGGCTGGGGCAACTACTCCGTCACTTCGGACCTGGTGGACCTGTTCGACAACTACGACGCGAAGGGCGGCCGCACCGACGGTACGATCAAGACCCGCAATGACGGCAAGGAGGATGTTTACTTCGCACAGATCGCCACTGCCGCATCGTCCTTCGACAAGAAGGCGGACTTCATCCAGTACGATCATCCGCAGGATCCGTTCCTGAACAAGGACGCCCGCTTCCAGGCCTGGGTGCTCTATCCAGGTTCCGAGTTCCGCGGCGTCACCATCGTGGCGCAAGCCGGCTACTGGTATTTTGACGATAAGAATAAGGAGAAGCTCGAGTTCTATCAGGAGAACTCCGCCAAGGTGGGCGGCGTGACCTATTACGAGCTCGGCGCCTCCGACCAGAACGGCATGTCCGCCTACATCGATATCGGCAACGTGGGCACGAGCAACCACTCCTACTTCTGGACCACCGGATTCGGCATCCGCAAGTTCCTGGATGTCAACGCAGTCCTCGACAAGTCCACCAACCCCTGGTGCGACATCCGCTACGCTGAGATCCTGCTGAACTACGCCGAGGCCTATGCCGAAAGCGGAAAGGGCACTGCCGCCAAGGCGAAGCAGTACCTGAACGACATCCGCCACCGCGCCGCGTTCACCGATGACATCGAGCCCACGCTGGCAAATGTTCTTCACGAGCGTCAGATCGAGTTCGCGTTCGAAGGCCACGAGACCTATACCCTCTGGCGTCGCCGCGCATTCCTCAGCACCCGCTCGGGCGGCCCTCACCGCAAGCACACGGCCATCAACGTGCTCGACCTTCGCGACGGTAAGCCCAAATACATTTACGCGCGTGTCAATGCCTACTGGAGCGACGTGCAGAATTCCACCACCGGCCTCAACACCGACCTGCTGGATTACTACGGCGCCATCCCGAACTACGCCGAGAACCGCCTGGTCGTCAACCCTTCCCAGGAATAATTAAAGAATCAGCATTATGAGAAAGATATTAGCTTTACTTTCATTGATTGTTCTGGCCACTGCCTGCGACTGGTTCGTCTTCGACAATCAGGAGTATTACAACGCCTCGGTCGAAGGACGGATCCTCGACAGCAAGACCGGCCAGCCCATGCAGTTCGCCTTCCCGAACACCTGCAAGATCTCCATCATCGAGGAGGGTTGGACGGACAACGCGGGCAACCCTGCCGAAGAGGCTCAGGATTGGTATGTCAAGTGCAATGGTATCTACAGGAACAACCTTGTCTGGGCCGCCAAGTACCGCATGGAGACCAAGAAGCAGAATTTCTATCCGGTCAGTATCCCCTTCGAACTCAAGAAAGGCGCGAACACCGTCGACTTCGAGGTTACACCGTATTGCCGCGTCCTTGACCCTGTCATCACCTATGAGGGAGGCAAGATCATTGCCCGCTTCAAGGTCCAGGTGGAGGACAAGAGCAAGACGCCCGATGTGGATGTCGCCCTGTTCGGATTCACCGACCGCTGGGTGAGCGACGGCAACAACAACTTCGACTTCGACAAAGTCCAGAAGGACGGCAAGAAGAAGAAGATTAAGCTCAACAGCGACGGCGAGGCCACCGTGGAACTGAAGATCGATCCGACCAAGGAGAGCGGCACGCAGTTCGTGTATAAGCGCGACCACTTCCTGCGGATTGGCGCCATGGCCAAGGGCAGCAAGGACAACTCCGGCAAGTACTACAACTTCTCTCCCGTCTTCAAGATGTCCAGCGACTTCCAGACGGTGACCGAAGTGACCAACTGGGAGGAGGAATAACCCCATCAGCCAATAATAAACCTTTTTTAGGGCCGCCCCGAGGGGCGGTCCTTTTAATTTTCACCCACACTTTCAAAAAAACGTCTGACGTTTAAAAATAGACCAAACGCCGTTTTTTAACGCCTGAATCATTCATGAATCAAATTGCGCCCATTCTTGCACCCGTCAATATTGAATCCGACTATATTTGCCCCGGTTCAAAAGGCCACAGATTAGTAGTGACACTTATAAAACAACCATTATATTCTAATCAAACCAATTTCCTTATGTTCAAACAACTGCTGAAAGTGGCTGGTATCTTTATGGTACTTAGCGCTTTATGGGGAGGCCTCAACGCCTCCGCCCAGAATCGTGCCATCAGCGGTCAGGTGATTGATGCCGGCAAACTGCCGGTCATCGGCGCCGCCGTTATGATCCCCGGCACTAACACAGGTGCAACGACTGACCTGGATGGTAAATTCAGCATCCAAGTCGCGCCGGGCACCCAGCTCGAAGTCTCCTGCATCGGTTACGCAACGATCACCGTCTCCGCTGCCGAGGGCATGGTCATCACGCTCCAGGAAGACAACGAGATGCTCGAAGAGACCGTCGTCATCGGTTATGGTACCCAGAAGAAGAAACTCCTCACGGGTTCCACCATTAATATTACGGGTGACGATATCCAGAAGCAGAATACGACCAACGCGGTCGGCGCCCTCTACAGCTCCGTCCCGGGTGTGAATATCGTCCAGTCCAGCGGTCTGCCGGGTGCCAGCTACAACATCACGGTCCGCGGTATCGGTACGACCGGCAACTCCGACCCGCTCATCGTTATCGACGGCGTGGCCGGCGGTAAGCTCGACGACCTCAACCCTGCCGACATCGAGTCCATCGACATCCTCAAGGATGCGGCTTCCGCCGCCATCTACGGTGCCCGTGCCGCCAATGGCGTCGTCCTCGTGACCACGCGCCAGGGCAAGATCGGCGAGAAGAAGGCAACCGTCACCTTCGACGCCTACATGGGCTTCCAGCAGCCGAACACCAACGGCGTGAAGGTTGTCTCCGCCTCCGAATACCTGGACCTGGTGGACCGCGAGTACATCAGCAAGGGCACGATCAAGGAAGGCCAGCACTACTACGACATCGACGCGCTGATGCCCGTGCAGAAGCAGTGGATGGAAAAGGGTCTGTGGAACGGTACGGACTGGTTCAACTCCTCCGTCAACAAGAACGCGCCCACCAACAACATGGTGGTCGGCATCACCGGCGGCAGCGACTCCGTCCGCTACTCCTTCAGCTTCTCCAAATCCTACCAGGAAGGTACGCTCGGTATGCCGAAGCCTACCTATTATGACAGAACCACCCTGCGCGCCAACACGGATTTCACCATTCTCCGCAAGGACAACCGCGACATCATCAAGCTGGGTGAGAATGTGACCGTTTCCATCACGGACTCCCGCGGCATGACCACCACCGGCCGTACCAGCGACATTCACAACATGCTGATCAAGACCCCGCTCCTGCCGGCTTACGACCTGGACGGCTCGATCTATACCTATGATAAGCAGCTGCGCGACAACTGGTTCGTCAAGGATGACGAAGTCAACCTGTTGCAGCAGGCTGATCTGGAAGAGCGCGAGGGCAAGGGCGTCCGCGTCCAGGGCAATGTTTACCTGGAGGTCAACCCGATCCGCGAACTCAAGCTCCGCACCGCCTTCGGCGTGCGCGCCAACACCAACTACTCCCGTTCCTACACGCCGGCCTATCAGATCACGGCCACGAACGCCAAGGATTACGACAGCGTGAGCCAGAGCGCCAGCGTCTCCACCAACTGGACCTGGGAACTCACCGCCAACTACAAGAAGACCTTCGCCAGCGACCACACCGTCGAGGCCCTCCTCGGTACTTCCATCGAGGCTACCGGTTGGGGCATGAGCCTCAACGGCACCCGTTCTTCCACCAAGTTCGGAACCTGGGAGTCCGCCAACCTCAGCTCCGTTGACGGTGCGCTCACCAGCGACGAGCACGCCAGCATGGGTGGCGGCAACACCGTCGCCTACAACGACCTGCTCTCCTTCTTCGGCCGTGTCAACTACAGCTACAAGGACAAGTACATGTTCACCGCCATCGTCCGTACGGACGGTTCCTGCAACTTCGCCAAGGGCAACAGATGGGGCGTGTTCCCGTCCGTGTCCGCCGGTTGGGTGATCTCCTCCGAGCCCTGGATGCAGTCCACCAAGAGCTGGCTCAGCTTCCTCAAACTCCGCGGCAGCTGGGGCCAGAACGGTAACTGCCGTATCAGCAACTTCCAGTACAACGGTACGATTTCGCTGGGCGGCTTCTACAACTTCTCCTACGACCAGCTGACCCCGACGATCGCGGCCTACCCGGACAACATCGCCAACTCCAAGCTCTCCTGGGAGACCTCCGAGCAGCTGGCCATCGGCTTTGACTCCCGCTTCTTCCGCAGCCGCCTGGGCGTCATCTTCGACTGGTACCGCAAGGACACCAAGGACTGGCTGGTCACCCCGCCGGTCATGGGTATCGCCGGTGCGAACGCTTCCTCCATCAACGGCGGTGCCGTGCGCAACAGCGGTGTTGAGCTGAGCTTCACCTGGAACGACAGCATCGGCGACCTCCGCTACAGCGTCGGTCTGAACGGCTCCTACAACAAGAACACCGTCCTCTACATCAACAACAGCGACGGTATCATCCACGGTGACGCCAAGATCCTCACGGAGAATGTGCGCAACGGAGACGGTTTCCGCGCCGAGCCGGGCAAGCCGATCGGTTATTTCGTGGGTATCAAGAGCGCCGGTATCTTCCAGAACCAGGCCCAGATCGACGAGTACAAGGCCAATGGCTACGCTTTCATGAACGGTTATGAGCAGGCCAAGCCGGGCGACGTGATCTGGGTGGACCAGAACGGCGACGGCAAATACGACGAGCTCGACACCGTCGAAATCGGCAACCCGCACCCAGACTTCACCATGGGCTTCAGCATCAGCCTGCAGTGGAAGGGCATTGACTTCAGCGTCAATGGTTCCGGCGCCTTCGGCCATCAGATCATGCAGAGCTACCGCCAGTTCGCCCTCCAGGATCTCGAAGGTTTCACCAACAACTTCATCAACCGCCTGTGGACCGGCGAGGGTTCCACCAACAAGTTCCCCCGCTTCTCCGACGGTTCCCACAACAACTTCAAGTGTAACGGCTACAACAGCGACATCTGGGCGCAGAACGCCGATTACCTCAAGATCCGTAACATCACCCTCGGATTTGACTTCAAGAAGGTGTTCAAGAAGATCCCGTTCCAACAGCTCCGCGTCTTCGTGACGGGCCAGAACCTCTTTACGATCACCGGATACGACGGCATGGATCCGGAAGTCGGTACCGGCGCCGCCGGCTACAGCTGGTCTTCCGGTATCGACACCGGTTACTATCCTTCCCCGAAGGTTTACATGGCTGGCGTCAGCATCAAATTCTAAACCCGAAAGAAAATGAAAAAGATATTACTTACTTTTCTCGCATGCCTCATGGTAGTTGTCAGCTGCGACAAGATCGACAGCCTGCTTAACACGACGAACTACCAGAAAGCGGACACCTCCTCCTTCCCCAAGTCCGAGAAGGATGCAGAGCAGTTGGTCAACTCGGCCTATTACTCGATGTTCACCTTCTACACCGGAAGTATCTTCCGCATCAGCCTGTTCAGGAACATGATTGCCAGCGACGACCTGTACGGCCACGGTTCCGAGTCCTCCACGGAGACCTCCGCCGCCGACCGTCTGCTTGAGATCTCGGGAGACGAGAACAACTCCACCTGGGGCAGCTACTTCAAGGCCATCCACCGTTGCAACTATGCCCTGGAGTCCATCTCCGCCATGGATGATGCGCTCTTCACGGGTGACAACAAGAACTGGTACCTCGGACAGTCCTACTTCATGCGTGGTTTCTTCCTCTGGGTGCTTGCCCAGCGGCATGAGACTTTCCCGCTGACGCTCACCTTCGACGTGGAGAATACGCCGAATGCGACCGTGGACGAGATCTACGCTGCCATCGCCTCGGATCTCACCAACGCGATCCAGCTCATCCCGGCCAAGTACGGCTACTCCCGCGAGGACAACCAGGCCGGCCGCGCCACGAAGTACGCCGCCGAGGCGCTTCTGGGCCGCGTGTGGCTGTTCTACACGGGCTTTTACAAGAAGGCCGACATGGCCGGCATCACCAAGGCCCAGGTGATCAGCTACCTGGAGGACTGCGTCAACAACTCCAAGTTCGACCTGGAGAAGGACCCGCGCGAGATCTGGAGCTACACCAACGAGTATTCCAGCGGTTTTGCGTTCGGCGCCGACTTCGGCACCTACGCCAGCAAGGAGAACCTCCACTGGGTGGGCAACCACAGCAAAGAGACCATCTGGGGCGTCCACTTCCCGTTCAACACCCCTTCCAACAGCATGGCGTACAACCGTCTCGGCGAATGGCTCGGCATGCGTAATGCCGCCAAGGCGACCAACAAGGACATCTATCCTTATTCCGCCGAATCCAACGGCAACGCATCCGTCAACCCGATCATGGTCAAGGAGTGGTACGAGGATCCGGATTACGGCCCGAAGGACAAGCGCTTCTACGGTTCCTTCCTCGCAGCCAACGCGTCTTCTCTCAAGAAGGCCTATCCCTGGCTGAAGGAAGACTTCTATATCGAGCTCCCGAACTTCAAGGGCGACAACAACAAGGAAGTGGAGAGAACGCTCTTCTATCCCAAGAAGTACGTGATGACGGTCAGCTACAAGGATGGCTCCAAGACGAGCATGAACAAGAACTTCTTCAACGCCCTCAACAGCGCCATCAGCAACAGCAAGAGCGGCAACAAAAACGACGCCATCTACATCCGCTTCGCCGACGTGCTCCTCATGCTCGATGAGCTGAAGGAGACCACCACCGGCATGAACCGCCTCCGCGCCCGCGCGGGTCTGGAGCCGTACACCTCCTACTCTTTCGAGAAACTCCAGAAGGAGCGTCGTTACGAGTTCGCCTTCGAAGGCATCCGTTTCAACGACCTGCGCCGCTGGTATCCCGAGACGGCCGGTGAAATCATCCAGAAGAACCAGGACGGCGGCTACGTGGAGTTCAAGGGGAACATCGTCCCTGACGGATACCGCGAGATGCCGGGCAGAAGCTTCGCCCAGCGTTATGCCCAGACGCACGGTTTCTGGATGATCCCGATGAGCCAGATCACGCTTCAGGAAGGCCAGCTCAAGCAGCACGACGGATTTAAGGATGGCGACAACTGGATCTTCACCAACGGTGACCTTCCGTACTACGATGTCGTGAAGAAATAGACCTTCTCCCTTTTTGGAAAAGCCGCTCCCGCCCGGGGCGGCTTTTTCTTTCCCGGAAAGATCGTATCTTTGCACCATGATGGATCTCGACGAAAAATATATGCGCGAAGCCCTGCGCGAGGCGCAGGCGGCCGGAGCGGAGGACGAGGTGCCCATCGGCGCCGTCGTCGTGTGCCGTGGCCGCATCATCGCGCGCGGGCACAACATGACCGAGCGCCTGCACGATCCTACGGCCCATGCCGAGATGATCGCGCTCACCGCCGCCACGGAAGCCCTGGCGGGTAAATACCTCGACGAGTGCACGCTGTACGTCACCGTGGAGCCCTGCCCCATGTGCGCCGCGGCGCTCTGCTGGGCGCAGCTCGGGCGGCTGGTTTACGCCGCGCCGGATCCACGTCGCGGCTACTCCCGCTTCTCCCCGTCCCTACTCCATCCCCGCACCGAAGTCGCCTCCGGCCTGCTCGCGGAAGAATGCGGGACGCTGGTCTCCGATTATTTTAAAGGCAAAAGGTGAAGCCACCCGGCTCGCGCCGCCGCCACCAGCAGCACAATCGCCACCAGCAGGATATCGCCAAAGATGACGGTCCCGCGAACATAGGGCATCCACTTGTCAGAGCGCAAGCGGTCTTCTTCCCGGGCGGAAAGCGACCAATGGTAGGCAAGCATCGAGAACACCAGCGGGAGAATCCCAGCGATGCTGTTTAGGGCAAACAGGACCAGAGAATGGGTCAGCGCCCGGGTTACATTGCGTTCAGCCATAGCGTAAAATAATGGTATGCAACAATCTTGGATCCGATGATGTAAAGGATCCAAACCCAGGGAAGGAACCGGCGGTTCCGCTTCACCAGACGCCTGGCAAAGGGAGCGGAGACCACGACAAACAGGCCCCAGACTATCAACAGCGTAAACATGGATAATTCTGATTACACCACTAATATAGTGTAATTTCCAAGAATTATCAGCAGTTGTTTTCCCAACCGGGATAAATTGCTATCTTTGCACCCGGAATTGAGGTATGGTGTAATGGTAGCACTGCAGGTTTTGGTCCTGCCTGTTCTGGTTCGAATCCGGATACCTCAACGAAAAATAGCTGGCACAAGGCCAGCTATTTTTGTTGAGGTACGTCCACTTCATATCGGCTTGCCCTTCCCACGCGGCGTCGGCAGCTCATAGCGAAATCGGGCTAGAAGACCAGCAGGAAGAGTGCGGCGGCGAGGGCAGCGCCGGCGATCGGGCCGGCAACCGGGATCCAGCTGTAGCTCCAGCCGCTGTCGCGTTTGCCCGCGATAGGCAACACGGCGTGGGCGCAACGCGGGGCGAGGTCGCGCGCCGGGTTGATGGCGTAGCCCGTGGCGCCGCCCAGCGACATGCCGATCGACATGATGAGGCAGGTCACCGGGAGAGAGCCGATCGAGCCGGTGGAAGCGTTCACCCCTGCGACGGAAAAGGCGTTGCCGTTCGTGCCGAGCGCCAGGATGACGAACACCAGCAGACAGGTGGCGATGGCCTCGCAGAGGAAGTTGCGCCAGGGATTCGCGATGGCCGGCATCGTGCAGAAGGTGCCGAGGATGGTGTCCGGCTGGTCGGCCGTGGCCTTGTAATGATCTTTGTAGAAGACCCATACGAGCACGGCGCCCGCGAAGCCGCCCAGCATCTGCGCGATGACGTAGCCGGGAACGGAGGCCCAGGGGAAGGTGCCCGCAAGGGCCAGGCCCAGGGAGACGACGGGATTGAGGTGCGCGCCGGACACCGGCCCGGCAATCAGCACACCCACCATCACGGCGAAGCCCCAACCGAGGGCAATGACCACCCAGCCGGCGCCTTTGGCCTTGGAATGGTTAAGGGAGGTGGCGGCGCAGACGCCGTCGCCGAGCAGCACGAGCACGAGCGTGCCGATAAATTCGAAGATAAATTGTTGCATCGTCTGAAGGATTAGCGGGTTAACGTGCGGCTGATGGCATCCTTCCAGCCCTGCTTGAGCGGATCCATATTGGCGCCGGACGGAACGAAAGTGCGCTCGGTCTGCCACTGGGCGCGGATTTCGCCGAGCGAGCCCCAGTAGCCGACGGCCAGGCCGGCCAGATAGCAGGCGCCCATGGCGGTGGTCTCCGTGATCTGCGGGCGGATGACGGCGGTGCCCAGAATGTCGGCCTGGAACTGCATCATCAGGTTGTTGCGGCTGGCGCCGCCGTCCACCTTGAGTTCGGACAGCACGATGCCGGCATCTCTCTCCATCGCACCCACGATGTCCATCGTCTGGAAGGCGATGCCCTCCAGCGTGGCGCGAGCGATATGGGCGGCGGTGGTGCCGCGGGTGATCCCGCAGATGACGCCGTGCGCATACTGGTCCCAGTACGGGGCACCCAGGCCCGTCATGGCCGGCACGAAATAGACGCCGCCGTTGTCCGGCACGGAGGCGGCGAGCGCCTCGATTTCCGCCGAAGAGCGGATGATGCCGAGCCCGTCGCGGAGCCACTGCACGGCGCTGCCGCCCACGAAAATGGAGCCTTCGAGCGCGTAGTTGACCGTGTCGCCGATCTTCCAGGCAACGGTGGTCAGCAGGTTGTTTTTAGACAGAATGGGCTTCTCGCCCGTATTCATCAGCAGGAAGCAGCCGGTGCCGTAGGTATTCTTCACGGAGCCGGGCGTGGTACACATTTGCCCGAACAGGGCGGCCTGCTGGTCGCCGGCGATGCCGGCAATGGGAACTGCATGCGCGAAGATCGTGGTCTTCGTCTTGCCGTAAATCTCGGAAGAGGAGCAGACGCGCGGCATCATCGAACGTGGCACGCCAAGCAGGTCCAGCAACTCCTGGTCCCATTCCAGCGTATTGATGTTGAAGAGCATCGTTCGGGAGGCGTTGGACACGTCCGTGACATGCACCTCGCCCTTGGTCAGCTGCCAGACGAGCCAGCTGTCCACCGTTCCGAAACGCAGCCGGCCGGCTGCCGCCTTCTGCCGGGCACCGGGAACATTGTCCAGAATCCATTTGATCTTGGTGCCGGAGAAGTAGGCGTCGATGATCAGGCCTGTCTTCTCTCGGATCTTGTCCACGAGTCCCTGCGCCTTCAACACGTCACAGAACTCGGACGTACGGCGGTCCTGCCAGACGATGGCGTTGTAAACCGGCGCACCCGTCTCGGCGTCCCAGACGATGGTCGTCTCCCGCTGGTTGGTAATGCCGATCGCGGCGAGGTTCTTGCCGTTGATGCCGATCCTGGTGATGGCTTCGGCAATTACGGCCGCCTCGGACGACCAGATCTCCATCGGGTCGTGCTCCACCCAGCCGGGCTTGGGGAAGTACTGCGTAAACTCCTGTTGGGCCGTGGAGCAGATGTTGCCGCGGTGGTCGAAAACGATGGCGCGGGAGGAACTCGTCCCCTGGTCGAGCGCCAGGATGTATTGGTTCATAATGCTGTAGGTAAAGGTTATCAGTCAGACAAAGATAACAACAAAAACGGAGGAAAAGGAAATAATTGCTATCTTTGTCAAACATCAACCACGATTATTTGCAATGAAAAGACTGATCATGCTCGCGCTGCTCCTCGCAGCGGTTTGCACCGCTTCCGCCCAGGAAGAAATCAAGAAAACCGGTCTCAACTTCGGCCCGCTGCCCGCTGTCAGCTTTTCCTCTGACCTCGGATTCCAGTACGGCGCGCTGCTGGACATCTATCAATACGGGGACGGCACCTACTATCCCGACTATAAGTGGAAGATCAATGTGGAGACCTCCTGGTACACTAAAGGCAACTCCGTTTACCACGTCTTCTTTGACAGCAAGCACCTGATCCCGGGTCTTCGCGTGTCCGCCGACCTGAGCTATCTTGGCAACAAGACCACTAACTTCTACGGTTACAATGGCGCAGCGTCCCTGTTTATCCCCGAGCTGAATAAGATTGTGGACGGTCAGGGGCTTTACATGATGCGCCGTGACGACTTCCGCTTCGAGTTTACGACGCAGGGCCAGTTCGGCGACAGCCACTGGGGCTGGGTCGCCGGTCTCGCCTTCAATAGCTATAAGACCGGACACGCCGTCAACAAGAGTCTGGATTCGGCTGTCGATCTATCATTGTATGACATCTACCTCGCCCATGATATCATTCCGGCTGCCGAAAAGAATGGCGGCAACCACCTCGACATCAAGCTCGGTGTTGTCTATGACACGCGCGACCATGAGAACAATCCGACGCGCGGTACCAACCTCGAGGCCTTCTTCTTCGGCTCGCCGGATTTCCTGAATGGTAAGCGGGACTATCGCAACGACTATCTCAAACTGGCCGTCCATTTCCGGCAGTTCCTGCCGCTGACCGATCGGCTCGTGTTCGCTGGCCACCTGGCTTTCCAGGGCCTGATTGCCGGCAACGCACCGTTCTACTCCCTCCAGACCATCCAGCCGATCAATCGCAAGAACATTATCACCGACGGCTTGGGCTCCATCAGTTCCGTCCGTGGTACCGTGGTGAACCGCCTGCAGGGCAACAGTTATGCCTGGGCTAACTTCGAACTTCGCTGGTCCTTTGCCAAATTCCGCTGGATCAACCAGAACTGGGCCATCGCCGTGAACCCGTTCTTCGATATGGGTATGATCGTGGCGCCGTACCGGATGGAGCAGATGAAGACCCTGCTGCAGGATGATACCCGTGTGGCGACCGTCGGAAACAAGGTATACACCGTCGCTGACCTCTACACCCAGCAGGCAGAAAAGCTCCACATGAGCGCCGGTGCCGGCTTGCACGTCATCATGAACCAGAACTTCAATGTCGCCTTTGAGTTCGGCAAGTGCTTCAGCCAGAGCGATGGCAAGGGCCTCGGCATGAGGATCGGCCTGAACTACATCTTCTAGCCTACTGCCGACGCCGCGTGGGAAGGGCAAGCCCGGAATGACGGAACGGCTTGCCGTGCGCGGGCGTTGTACCTACCGCCGCTCTTGCTTGAGCGTCAGGCCCATGAAGACGATCGCGAGGATGCAGGCGACGATGAGCAGGACGAAGGTCGTGCTCCAGCCTGCGGTCTGCGCCACCCAGCCGATGACGGTATTGGCGAGGATGAAGGTACCCAGGAAATAGCCGAAGAATCCGGTCAGGCCTGCGGCCGTGCCGGCGGCATTCTTCGGCGCCAGGTCGAGCGCCTGCACACCGATCAGCATCACCGGCCCGTAGATAAAGAATCCGATGCCGATCAGGCTGATAATCACGACGGTAAGATTGTCCAGATTAAGCCAGTACAGAACGATAAACACCAGCACCAGCGCCATGAAGATCATGGTGGGCAGAGCCCGGCGGCCATGGAAGAGCTTGTCGGACAGCCAGCCACAGAGGAGCGTGCCCGGGATGGCCGCGAACTCATAGGCGAAGTAGGCCCAGCCGGCACTCTTGAGGTCAATCCCCTTCTCCGTCAGGATAGTCGGCGCCCAGTCCAGGCAGCCGTAGCGCACCATATAGACGAAGGCGTTCGACAGGGCGATGAACCACAGGAAGCGGTTGTTGAGCACGTGCTGGAAGAGGATCTCCTTCGTGGAGAGCGTCTGCTCGTGCTTCTCGGAATAATTCTTCGGATAATCATTACGCCAGGCCTCCACAGACGGCAGGCCGCAGGACTGCGGCGTGTCGCGCAAGAGCACGTAGGCGAGCAACGCAATGAAGAGCGCCACCGCCGCCGGAAAGGCAAAGGTACCGATCAGGAAATACAGCTCCTCGTGCGAGCCGTAGAACCAGCTGCCGAACCAGGCAGCACCGTACGTGGCCATCGGCCCCACCAGGGCGCCGCCCACGTTGTGCGCGCAGTTCCAGATGCTCATCATCGTGCCGCGTTCGCCCGGTGAAAACCAGTGCGTCATCACGCGGCCGCAGGGCGGCCATCCCATGCCGTTGAACCAGCCGACGAGGCAGTTCAACACGCCCATCACCACGATGGCGAGGGCCTTATGTTCCGCACCGATCCACTGGATCGGAACGATCATGAAGCACATCGAGATGGCCGTCAGGATGAGCCCCAGGGGCAGAAACACCCGGGCATTGGAGCGGTCGGACACGCTGCCCATCAGGAACTTGGACAGGGCGTAGGCCGCAGCGTTCAGACCCAGCACGAAACCCAGCTCCGTCTTCTCGAAGCCGAGCGGCGCCATGGCCGGGATGGCCATCGAGAGGTTCTTACGGACCAGGTAGAATCCGGCGTAACCGATGAAGGCGCCCAGAAAAACCTGCAGGCGCAGCCGCTTGTACTTGGCGTCGGCCTCAGGGCCGGTCTCGGCCGGTTTGTAGGCCGGCTGCTTGAGGATCGGGAGCATGCTATCTTACGGTTTCAATCAGGATGTCAGGATAATTGGAGATAATGGCCTCCACACCGCAGTCCACCAGGCGCCGCATCTCGGCCGGGTCGTCCACCGTCCAGGGAACGACGCCGATGCCGTGCGCGTGGCACCAGGCCACGTTCTCCGGCGTCACGACGCTGGACTCCGGGCTCCACCACTGCGGGACGAAGTCCAGGTTCTGCAGCAGCGTCTCAATGTCGCCGCCGTCGTAGTCCTCCGTCAGATAGGAGAGCGTGAGCTCCGGCCACTTCGCATGCATATAGTTCAGCGCACGGGTATCGAAGCACTGGACGATCAGGCGTTCTCCGAGATTCTTCGAAAGCAGCAGCGGCACGCAGGTGTCGCAAAAGACGTGGTACTCGGGCCAGAGCGTCCCCTCCCCTTCGCCGGGCCAGGACTTGATCTCGATGTTGTAGTTCACCGGCTTCTTGGCGTAGCCTTCGGCGAAATCAATCAGATCGGACGCCAGCGGCTTGCCCACGGCCATCTTCTCCTGGCCGGGCCAGCGCTCCACGAAACGCTGCCCCACGTCGTAGCGCGCGATGCTGTCGTAGGGCATCGTGTAGAGGTATTCTTTCGGATCTTCCTCCTGAACCAGCGTGCCGTCAGGTCGAGTCGAGTAGCGCGGGTGGAAGTAGCTGTCGTGCGAGACAACCACCTGCCCGTCCTGCGAGAGATGCAGGTCGAATTCGAGGGTATTCACGCCCAGGTCGAGGGCGTGCTGCATCGCGGGAATGGTATTCTCGGGCATCAAGCCTGCGCCGCCGCGGTGCGCCTGCACGTCAATAGCGGGTTTGCCCTGGCAGGCAGCCAGGAGGATCAGGGGAAGAAGGAACAGGCGTTTCATAAGATGGCGTCAGCTAAAATGGATATCGGATTCTGCACAGAATAGCCCGTGGACATCTCGATCTGCCACTTGCAGGTCTCGCAGTCACAGGCAACGACCTCGGGATCCACGGCGCGGATTTGCTCGAAAAGCGGCGCGCCGATGGCCTGCGAGGCCTCGTAATTCTCTTTCTTGAAACCATAGGTACCGGCGATGCCGCAACAGGCGGAGTCCAGCAGGGTGAACTCCACGCCCGGAATCATTCGGAGCAGCCGCTCGGAGAAGACGCCCCAGCCCAGGCGCTCCATGTGGCAGGGAACGTGGTAGGCCACCTTCTTGTGGTAGTCGGGCTTGAAGCGCAGCGTGGCGCCGGCTTCCAGCCGCTCGAAGACGAAGCGCGTGGCCATCTGGATGGCATCCCGGACGTCGGCATTGTCCACGCCCAGCAGGTTGGGATACTCGTCGCGAAGGGTCATGGTGCAGCTCGAAGATGTGGTCAGCACCTTCACGCCCTTGTCAGCCTCCGCCTTGCGCAGGGCGGCGATGTTGTGCTCCGCGTTGCGGCGCGCCTGGGCGGACATGCCGTTCGTGATCATCGCGATGCCGCAGCACTTCTCCCCGTCCAGCAAGCGGACACCCACCCCCAGCGCGTTCAACACCTTGACCAGGTCCTTGCCAAGCTGGGGGTAATTGTAATTGACATAGCAGCCGTGGAAGTAGGCCACCTGCTCTTGGTACAGAGCCTGCTCCTTGGCGCGGCGCTTCAGATAGGACTCGAAGCTCCGGCCGCTGTATTTCGGGAACACGCGCCGGTGGTCCACTTGCAAGGTGGCATCCAGCACGCTGCGCGTCAGTCCCAGGCTGGTCACGCCGTTGACCACCGGCGCGAGCGGACGCGCCACCGTGCCCATCAGGTCGGTGGACGCGAGGATGCGGTCGCGCAGCTTCGGCGCGGAATGGTCGTATTTGATGCGCGCCGCCTGGATCAGCTCGGCCACGCCCACGCCGGACGGGCACGCCACCTCGCAGCGCTTGCAGTTCATGCAGTATTTGAGCGCGTAATGGAAGAAGTACGGATCCTTGAGGCGGAGCCTCTCTCCGTCCGGGCCGGCCTGCTTGGGGCCGGGATAGCGGGGATTCACCTGCAGCACGGGACAATAGACCGTGCACACGGTGCACTTCATGCACTCCTCGAAGTTGTGCTTGCTGCTGGTCTTCTCCTGGTGCTTCATGGCTATACAGTTTTTAGGATTTCATCAACGGCGAGGAAGGCGCTGCGGATGGCGAGTCCGGCACCGGAGCCGAGCTCGGGGCGCGTGGCGCCCAGCACGGAGCCGATGGCGTAGAGATTCTCCCGCGGCTGCCCGCCCACGAGCGGATGCAGCGCCGCGTCGGTCTTGACGCCATACTTCATGTACGGCTGATCGCCGGCAAACTCCTCGTTATACCAGGCGTTGCGATCCTCGTCGAAGTCCACGTCCACGCCGAAGACCGGCTCCCAGACGCGGAACGGATTGGACCGCAGGCCCTTGGAGAAGAAGCCGCCGGAGGCGAGGATGAAATGCGACGCCTCCAAGGCGTGCGCATCCAGGTTGTGCGTCCGCACGCTCAGGATCTTGTTTCCTTCCACCTGAGCATCCAGCGCTTCGTCGCCGGTCAGGTAGGTGCCGCCGAGCACCTCGTAGCGGCGTTTGAGGAGCCGCTGCGTGCGGATGCCCGGGATCGAAGGGGGCATCGTGCCGGCGAAGACGACGCGCGCGGGAATCTCCTGGCGCAGGCGCTCCGGCACGGACGTGTCCTCCAGGCCGCAGAGCTGCGGCAGGACCACGGCGTCCTCGTCCTTGATCAGCAGGCGGATCTGCTGGACGATCTTCTTCCAGTCGCGGTCCACCAGGCGTGCGAGCTGGACCGAACGCAGCTCCACGGAGCCTTCCTGCAGCTCTTCCGGCAGGTCCAGTGAGCACAGGCGGCACTGGATGCCCTGCTTCTCAAGGCCTTCCGCGAGGAAGGCGGAGAAGAAGTCCAGGTAGCCCGGCACGCAGGCGATCAGCGCCTTGTCGGCAAATTTCGCCTCGGGGAAGAGGCTGATATCCTCCAGGGAGAGCTCCGCTTCGCGGAACGTGCCCAGCGGCGTCAGGCGTACGCCGGGATTGTAATGAACCCGGATACCTGCGCCCGCAAAGAGCGCAGTCAGCCGCTCCGGGGCCTCCTTCATGGACTCAAAGCTGCCGGAGAAGAAATGCAGAGCGTTCTGCCCGGTGCTGACGATGGCGGAGCTGCGGCCTGCCTGCTGCAGGCTGATGCCGGCTACCAGGCCGGCCAGGCCGCCGCCGATGATGACAGTATCGAATCTCATAGGCCCAGAACGTGTTTATAGACCCACTGCGTGTATTCTGCTTCGCGGAGCGATTCGCCCCAGCCGATCGGATAATTGCCCTTCCAGCGCTCACCCATGAACTTGAGCAGGTCGGCGCGCTCGCGCTCGGCGCAGTCCTGCGCCTTCGCCAGCAGACCGGCCGCCCGGCAGGCGCAGAATTCGCCCTGGCAGGTGCCCATGCCGACGCGGGTGCGGCGGCGCAGGTCCGTCAGCGACGACACACCCATGCGCTCGAAAGCATTGTTGACTTCCCACACCGGCACTTCTTCGCACTCGCACACGAGTTCCTCGTCCTGCCGGCTGCGTTTCGGCATCTCGGACACGACGGAGCCCAGGCGGGCCGTCGCGGCCTTCTGTGCCGTCGAAGGCGCTTCCCAGATCTCGCGGGCCACCTCTTCGTAGCTGCGTCCGGCGGACCCGATCAGCGGCGTGGTCGCCGTCTCGCAGGCCTTGTCCACGCCCAGCTTGCGGCAGACCACGTCCGTGGCCTGCTCCGCCATCTGGCGATAGGTCGTCAGTTTGCCGCCCGTGATGGTCACGAAGCCCTTCAGGCCGTCGCGCGTTTCGTGGTCCAGGCAGACGATGCCGCGGGAGATGTTGCGCCCCGTCGGGTCATTGTCGTCGCTCACCAGCGGGCGCACGCCCGCGAATGCCCGCAGGATGCGGGTCTCGGACAGGGCCGGCGACAGCTTGGCGCCTTCGGTGACCAGGAGCGTCACCTCGTCCGGCGTCACGGACACCTTGTGGCAGTTCTCCAGCGGGATGCGCGTGGAGGTCGTTCCGATGATGCATACCGTATCGCCCGGCACGAGGATGTCGGCGTTGGAGGGTTTGCGACAGCGGTTGATGACCATGTTGTTCACGCGATGCGCGAAAATCAGCAGGGCACCCTTGGACGGGTACATCCCGACCTGCACCCCGGCCATCTGGGCGATTTCCTGTCCCCAGACGCCGCAGGCGTTCACCACGACCGGCGCATAATAATCTACCTCGCGGCCCGTCTGGACGTTACGCGTATGCACGCCGCGAATGGTGTCGCCTTCCCGGATAAAGCCGGTCACCGCCGTACGCAGGCGCACCTGGGCGCCGCGCAGTTTCGCGTCCAGCATATTGGAGGCGCACAGGCGGAACGGGTCCACGCTGGCGTCCGGCACGCGAACGGCGCCGATCAGGTCCGGATTGACGGACGGCTCCAGCTGGCGGGCCAGCTGCGGGTCGATGATCTCCGCACCGATGCCCGCCTTGCGGCAGGCTTCCACGAAAGTATTCTGATAGGAAAGGTCATCCTCCGGGAGGGAGATGAACAGGCCGTCGGTCGGCTCGATGCAGTGCGCCGCGATGCGCCGCAGGATCTGATTCTCCACAATGCACTCGGCCGCCGACTCCGGGTCGTTCACGGCATAGCGGGCACCGGAGTGCAGCAAGCCGTGGTTACGGCCGCTGGCCCCCGTCGCGATATCGGCGCGCTCGATCAGCAGCGCGCGCAGGCCGCGCATGGCGCAGTCACGCATAGTTCCCGCCCCCACGACGCCGCCGCCCAGGATGATGACGTCAAATTCTCTTGGATCCATTTAAAAGCTTCTTATCCTGCAAATTTACGAAATCTTCGTTATCTTTGCAGACACCACAAGCACATATTGCAGCATTATCACCCTTTTCCGAATGATGAAGAAAAATTTCACCCGGCTTTTCGCCGTCATCCTGTCTGTCCTGGCCCTCATCAGTTGTGCCGCAGGCAGGTACCTGTCCCGCTACGCCCTCACCCCCACCCCGCACGGCATCGAAGATATCGAGCGCACCCGTCACAAGGCGGACTCGCTCCTGCCCGGCAGCACGGCCTGGTACGACTCCCTCAAGGTGGCCGGCATCCTCAAAGACACCACCATCGTGGGCTACCGCGACTTCAAGGTGCACGCCTGCTACGTCCCCGCCAAGAATCCCGCCGACGCGCAGGGGACGGCCATCGTCGTGCACGGCTACGGCGACAACCACCTCGTTTTCCTGTACCTGGTGCGCATGTACCGGGACGAGTTCAACTACAACGTCCTCTTCCCGGACCTGCAGTACCACGGCTACTCCGAGGGCGACCACATCCAGATGGGCTGGAACGACCGCCTCGACATCGAGAAATGGATCCCCGTCGCGCACGACATCTTCCAGGATGATTTCATGGTGCTCCACGGCGTGTCCATGGGCGCAGCCACGGTCATGATGACCAGCGGCGATCCCCTCCCCGACTACGTCCGCTGCTTCGTGGAGGACTGCGGCTACGCCTCCGTCATCAAGCAGTTCAACAACAACCGCCGGCAGAGTTTCTGGTTCCTCCCGCCCGATGTGCTCCAGAGCGCCAGTCTGGTGACCAAGAAAAAATACGGCTGGGGCTTCTGGGAGGCATCTTCCGTCAAGCAGCTCGCCAAGTGCGACCGTCCGATGCTCTTCATCCACGGCGACGCAGACGACTTCGTCCCCTTCAAACACCTGCAGATTAACTACGACGCCAAGGTCAACGGCTACAAAGAAATGTGGGTTGCCCCCGGCGCCGTCCACGCAAACTCCTACGCCAAGTACCCGAAAGAGTACACCCAGCACGTCCGCGACTTCCTCGCGAAAGTCAAGCAGATGAACTAATGACCGCAGTCTATACCATCACCTCGGGCCTGCACGATGAAGCATCGGTGGCCCGGCTCAGCGACGCCTTTCTCGGGAGCATCTTCCCGGAGGGCGGCTATGAGCTGCGCGGAGCGGACTATTCCGATTTCGGCACGCACGCCCTCGACCTGATCTATGTGCGCACCGGCGGCGCGGAGGGCATCTTCAAGCAGCTGCTCCCGGGTCTGCTGGAGCGCGGCGCGAAGCGTTTTCTGCTGCTGACCTCCGGCCAGAGCAATTCGCTCGCAGCTTCGCTGGAAATCCTGTCCTACCTGCAGCAGCAAGGCCTGCAGGGGGAAGTCCTGCACGGAAGTGCCGACTATCTGCATCGCCGTATCCAGGCCCTCGAGGCGGTCGCGGTGGCCCGTGAGAAGCTGCGCGGCACGCGCCTCGGCGTGGTCGGCGCCCCGTCGGACTGGCTCATCGCCAGTCAGGCGGACGCGGGCGCGCTGTCGGAAAAGCTCGGCCTGGTGCGGTTGGATATCCCGATGGAGGAACTGCTGGCGGAAATCGAAAAGGCGCCCGCCGATCCGCTGCCGGAGCCGGTCTCGATGGCGCGCGATGTTCGCAGCGCCTGGGCAGGAGCGAGCCGCATCAGCCACGCCCTTCGGGTGCTGGTGCAGCGTCACGGACTGGGGGCCTTCACCCTGCGCTGCTTCGATCTGCTGACGGCTGTCGGCAACACCGGCTGCCTGGCCCTGGCGCACTGCAATGCCGAAGGCATCCCCGCCGCCTGCGAGGGCGACGTCCCGGCGCTGCTGTCCATGATGATCGCTCAGGCCCTCACCGGCCGGACAGGCTTCCAGGCCAACCCGGCACGCATCGACCCCGAGAGCGGGGAAATGTTGTTTGCCCATTGCACCGTGCCGTTCAATATGGTAAAGGGCTGGACCCTCGACACCCATTTCGAATCGGGAATCGGCGTGGGTATCCACGGCGAGCTGCCGGAGGGGCCCGTGACCGTTTTCAAGGTCTCCGGTGACCTCGGGCGCCAATTCGTGGCGGAAGGAACGCTGGTGCGCAACCAGTATGAGCAGCACCTATGCCGTACGCAGGTGGTCCTGCAGTTGCAACCCGCCGACGCGCGCTACTTCCTGACGCAGCCCATCGGCAACCACCACATCATCCTCCCCGGGCACCACGGCGCCCTGCTGGAGGAGTTCCTGAAGTAGTCCTGTCCTGTTCCGATCGGCATAGGTGTCCAGATAATCGGCCACTGGTGCAATAAAAGTGGACACCTCCCTCGCAAAACAGGCGAAATCAGCCCAAAATGCCGACAGGTATCCAGAATAAACGCGTAGAATGGCGGTTTTCTGGACACCTGTCTGATGAATGGTTTGCGGCAGCCTGTGCGTGGGCCGTGCGGGAGCCCGTGGCCGTTTGCCTGCGCCGTCGGGGGCCGTGGGGCGAATGCGTGGGATCGGCTGCCGCGGGTGCTGGAGGCAAAAAAGACTGTGGGGTGCAGGCAGGCAAGCATTTTTTGCTTGGATGACTGCAGCCCCACAGGCTCTGCCGGAAGCACCGGTCTTTACAGCGTACGCTTGATCTCGATGATCTGGAAGCCTTCGATCATATCGCCTTCCTTGATGTCGTTGTAGCCCGCGATGGACATACCGCACTCCTTGCCGGAGACGACTTCCTTGACGGCGTCTTTGCCGACCTGCAGGGAGCCGAGCTCGCCGGTGTAGATGACGATACCGTCGCGGATGAGGCGGACCTTGGCCTTCTGGACCATCTTGCCGTCGCGCATGATACAGCCGGCGATGGTGCCGACCTTGCTGATGCGGAAGATCTGCTTGACCTCGGCGGTGGCGATGACCTCCTCCTTCTTCTCCGGCTCGAGCATACCCTCGATACCGTCCTTGACTTCGTTGATACAGTCGTAAATCACGGAGTAGAGACGGATCTCGATGCCCTCGCGGTCGGCAGCCTTGCGGGCCTCCGGCGTGGGACGGACCTGGAAGCCGACGATCACGGCGTCGGAAGCCTCCGCGAGCAGGACGTCGGACTCGGAAATGCCGCCCACAGCCTTGTGGATGACGTTGACCTTGACCTCCTCCGTGGAGAGCTTGATGAGGGAATCGGACAGAGCCTCCACGGAGCCATCCACGTCGCCCTTGACGATGATGTTGAGCTCCTTGAAGTTGCCGATGGCGATGCGCCGGCCGATCTCCTCGAGGGTCATATGCTTCTGGGTCTTGATGCCCTGGATGCGGAGCAGCTGCTCACGCTTCGCGGCGATGCTCTTGGCCTCGCGCTCGTCGGCCATCACGTTGAACTTCTCGCCCGCGGCGGGCGCACCGTTCAGGCCGAGCACGGACACCGGCGTGGAAGGGCCGGCCTCGGTGACCTTCTG
>JAEEGL013219741.1_pt1 | contig 48938 bp, 38 predicted proteins | sample 9134231 | NCBI WGS metagenome assembly JAEEGL01 (sample SAMN16246548, study PRJNA631951) | gut metagenome | biome: gut microbiome; feature: rumen; material: fiber-attached | host: Bos | place: Iran: Karaj | collected 2018-10 | reverse complement strand
TCTTTCATAATGGTAATTTGGATTAATTAAGGCGGTAATCGTAGATATTTATCAGAACTTTGCGTAAGACCAGAATCCCTTCTGGTAACAAGTGCAAAATTACAAAAATAATGTGATATGACCAAATTTTTTCAGTAGAAAACGACATGTTACTTTTTAGAAACTTTAGATGTCAGCATCTACTATTAGAATTCTCACAGTTGAGGTCTCAAGTATTGTCTTCACTCCTAAGCGAAGCGTGACTCCACGAAGTGCCTGAGCACCTACGGAGCGCAAGAACTTCTGTACTCCTGTAACTTCTTGCCTGAAAGTGAGGTATCAAGTGACCTCTAAGTGACCTTTCTCAAATAAAGGTCACTCGCCTTAGCCCAGTATTCATGCGCCTTCCGAGCGATTTAGTGACCTTAGGAGGTATAAATCGAAAACACTTAAAATTCTCAGCAAATCCCCTCAAAAAAAACTTTCAAGAACCCTCCTTTTTGCACAGTTCCTCAATTCTGTGCAGGGTAGTTTTTAACATTTCGCTTCTCCTAATCCCCATACACCTTATTTATATATAGGGTAGGTGATTTTTTTCTTCCCTTTTCTTTGCACTCTCGAAAGTTTTTCTTAATTTTGCACCCAGAAGAATAAAAGAGAATAAAGAAGAATAAAAGAGAATAAAAGAGAATAAAGGTATTGATAATTCCCCCTTAATCGCATCGCAAGTAAAATCTTGCGGTGCTTTTTTTATCCGTGTCAATCTGCCATCCGTGGTCTTAGTTCCCATTCCAGTTGCGAAGCATTGTTGTCATTATTTTCGAATTGTACTTAGTACTTTGTCCCTTTGTTACTTAACTATGGAGAGCACATTTTCTATTTTTACCTTTGTTTTCCTATCCTTTCTTTAATTTCTTTTTTTGTTATTTTTTTTGCGAAAAAATTTGTGAAATAAAAAATAATTCTTAATTTTGCAAATGTCTTCCATTCGCTGAAAGCCCTTGGGTAATCAGTAGTGGTGGAACAAATACATATAAACAGGCGTTTTCCATACGCTTTAGGTTTGACGGGCTAAGAATCTCGCAAATTCAAAACTGTTAGTCAAAACTAAATCAACGAGAACGCCCCTTGGGGGTGTATAAAACACATTGTGTAATGTGTCAGTATACATCAGCGTGGGGTTTTCAGCGTTGCTCGGTTCGACTAACAGGGTAATGCGAGAGCCTTTAGACCGTGGACTGGGCAGGAACTAGCTCCACGTTTTTTGTATCCAAAATTGTACTTGACCTAATAATTCTTAAAATCTATAGAATGAAAAAAGAGAAGGTTTTATTTACACTTCTGTTTCTATTATTGACGTTGTCTGTTTCGGCACAACGCGAACGAAACTATATATACCTGTTTGATTGCACAAAATCTATGACAGGATTTAAGGGAAATGTGAGTATATGGGAACGAACAAAGACATATTTGAAGAAAGATATAGAGAAGCATTCTAAAGGAACTACTCTTCATTTAATTCCTTTCCAAGATAAGGTGTATCCTGCTTTTAATTTCACTATAGAAGATTTTGCTTGGAAGGAAATAGAAAAAGCCCTTGATGAACATGTTAAAAAGGTGACCAACACTAATATCTGCGATGCATGGGACGCTATTGATTGTCATATTGACAAGTACAAGGATAATTACATTATATTGTTAACAGACGGCCAAGATAATGTGAAGGGTATGGATAATCTTGCTATGAAACTGAAGAATTGGTGCGGCAAGTATACTGATACTAATGCTTATGCATTCTACGTCCTATTGACCGAGGCTGCGATTAATAAGAAGGTGGAAGAGGTCGTAAATATGTGTGACCATGAGTTTATTATAAATGCCACTAAAGGTATACCTGTATTTGGCAGTTTCGAAAAAGGGCACATTATATATGCAAACACGCTCAATCTAAAGAAAATCCACAAACTAAACTTCTCTGCTGTAGGCGAATACGCAGCAAAATCATATTGCAACGACCCCTATTTTAGTGTAAAAATCATAGGTGGCAAAATAAAAAACGGCGTGGTTGCCTTGCAGATATTGCCCAAGAAACCTATAGCTCAAATCAATGCACAATTGCCCCAGACCTATAATTTCGCTGTTGATATTAAATCGAAGGACGTTTCAATTGTCAATCCAACCATACAGGTACAAATGACCAATAAGCCCGAGCGTACTTTGGACTTGATATCTGAGGAGGTTGATATGGGCAATGCCTCTTGGTATGACAGTTTCCTCTTTTGGAGAGCGAGTGAACAAGATACTCTAAATGTTGATTTGAAGGCCATATATAACAATGAGGCACGCAAGGATGGTTCTACCATTGAAATTTTAATTGCCGATCAGGATGGTGGCAAAGATTTCCAAACCTTGTATAATGGACAACCTACGCAAAGCGGAAGATTCGTTATCGACAGTAGAAATAATACTCAAAGTATATTGTCAGTAGTCTTTAATACGGATGCGAAAGAGGGCAAGCGTTATTTTAAGCTTCAAGCCAAAAAGTGGAATCAACTTGACAAAGTAAACGAGGAACCTGCAGAGGTGTATGTCGTATCACTTCGTTCTGATTACGATGTAGTATGGAATCCACTGAAGACAATACTCTTGTGTATTACAATTGTAATCCTTGCATTGCTGCTGTTGTGGTTCCTCATGATTAAACATTTCGTATATCCCTCTATCAAAGTTAAGACAATTCAAATTAACGAGCCCTATTTTAGCAAAATAAACGTAAAGGGAAAACGCAGAATTGTCTTCACAAACAAGAATATGAGTCAGGGACTACTTAACAGACTGTTCACTGGTGAAATACTCTATAAGAAAAATGACATCTGGACAAGTCCCCTTAGCATAGAGGCTGGCACGAAAAAGAATACTCTGAGAGTAATGAGGACAAAAGACTATGTCTTTGATCCATACACAGCATTCCTCGAATTACATAATGATTATGTTGTAGAGAATGTCAATGACAACACCAAGATAAAGATATCCATTAATTAAGAAAAAAACATAAAACATTAATACTATGGCAACAAAAATTAAGAGATGCCTCTATGTAGGTTTAGGTGGTACGGGCATGAACGCTCTGTTACACACAAAGAGAATGTTCGTTGAAACTTATGGAGAAGTTCCTCCAATGATTGGTTTTCTTGGAGTAGATACAGATGGTGATGCATACAAAAAAGAATTACCAAGTAAATATGGACCAGTAAGTTTGGCACCAAACGAGCAGACACCTATCCAGGTTGAAGACGCTCAAGCTGCCTATGTTACCAGTAAGAAGCACTTCTCTTGGGTGCATCCTGATAATGTGTTTGCATTGACATCCATGACTAAAGGTGCTGGACAAATACGAACTAACGGACGTTTTGCGCTTACATGTAATTTCGAGACCCTTACCAACAAGGTGCGTGATGCAGTCAGTCGCATAACTTCAGCTTCAATAAAGACGAATCCTAAATATGATGCTGATTTCGTTGGTGATGTTGAGGTTCATATGGTATTCTCTATGAGTGGAGGTACTGGTGCAGGTACTTTCATAAATATGGCATATGTAATTAGACAGGCACTTGGAAAATGTAAGTTAACAGGCTATGCTGTATTGCCAGACGTATTCGAATCTATGTCGCAATTTGGCATGGAGCGTGTTAAGCCAAATACATACGGCAGTATTATTGACTTGGACTATTTCATGCATCTCAATGGTACAGAAGGCTTCCAGTTCGACTATGTCAAGAGTACACAAGAAATCAAGAGCAGACCTTTCTCTGCTTTCTTCTTTATAGACAATAAGAACAAAGATGGTGATTCCTACAGCAACGTAGAACAACTGTGCGAAATGATTTCCCTGGCACTGGTCACATCTTCTGGAGAATTGTCTGGTGCAGCCGACTCTGTAACGGATAATGTTGAAAAGAGCATTATGAATGGTGATGGCAATGTTGGAAACAAGCGCGCCTGGGTAAGCGGAATGGGAGCATGTGAGATTCTTTTTCGTGGACAGGACATGTGCGAAATAAATGCACTAAAGAATGCCCAGCGCATTATTCAGCGTATGCTTAACAACTGTCAGGATGCTAACATTATAGTTAACAATTGGATTGACTCTCCAGAAGTAAACATTAGAGAAAATGGAGGAGCAGCAAATGATAATGTTATAGACTTTATATTGCCAAAGAATCCTAAGTATGCATTGGAAGATATAGATGACGACCAAGCTGCCGAAGGTTCTGCAAAGTCTTATATTGACTCTGTGGCACGACCCAAAGATGAAGAGATACAAAATAAGGTTGTAGAACTTAAAACTCGTGTTTTTACTGAGCTACACAAACTTATTGTAAAGAGTATAAATCAAGAGTGTGGTGTCGGATTGGCAAAGGATGTACTCGAAGGTCTGCAAAGTCAGGTGAATATCTTCCTTGGTGAGATGAATAGCGAAAAAGATAGCCTGTCAGACACCCAGGCTCGTCTTGAAAATGCCGTTAAGGTAGCATGCGCTGACTTAAAGGATATAAGTGGCCGATTCTGGAAGAAGAAAAGTACAGTTGAGGCGCTTCGTCAAGGAGTGTGCGATGCTGCTATGGCATTGGCCATCAATATCCGCGAGCAGAAACGCAGAGATGGTGCAATTACGTTCTTTAGTTCTCTGTTGCAAGCTATTGCCGATGAGCAGTTGAAGCTTCATAATATTGAGAATAAGATGAAGGCAGTAAACACATCTTTAACTAATAAGATTTCTGCTCTACAGAATAATGTAAACAAAAAGGATGCGACTTCATTCCAAATTGATTTAGCTAAGCAGGCAATAAGCACCATAGCCATCAATGATGAAGAGATACAGATCGTTGATTATATTAGCAAACTACCATATGAGGAGAAGTTCTATGAAATAGATACTAAGCCAACAGAGGAGATAGAGAAGATGTTACTTGATTATACATTGACTCTTCCTACAGCCAAGAAATGGGCTGCTACCACAATTGATGATGTGATGAAGCAGATGGACAAGGAAAATCCGAGTGAGCTTGACAGAATCCTTCGCATCGCATTGAGCAAGGCTTCACCATTGTTGAATATCAGCACCCGTGGAGAAGTCGGCTATAGAGTAGCCCACTTTACTTATGTGGGTATTCCAATGGATAGCACTATATTGAAGGATAATAACAGGTTGGAAAACCTTGCAGGGGGCGAGAAGATAAACTTTACACGTCTGGGAATGAATGACCGTATAATCATTTACAATCAGATAGGCGTAGTACCAGCCTACTTTATCGGCTCACTGGAAACATACAGGCAGAAATACAAGAATTGTAATATCTTCTCTCACTTCGACTATAACATCTATAATAAGATGCTGAAGGAGAATTTCTCTCTTGAACCTGTTAAGGAAGATGGGCTCCGAGATATAGAGATGTGGGTTAGAGGATTCATCTTTGGTCTTCTTAAAAATGAAAATGGAAAATATTATGTTAAGAACAAGAAGACTGGAAGGGCTCTGCTTGATTACTGGGTAGAGTTGGCGCCATATCGTGATGATGCATTCAATGCCTTTATTGCTGATATCTTCACCTTGCGTCCTCAGTTTAAGGAGTATATAACAGCTTGGCAGAAAGAAAATGGTCAAGAGGCTATAAGACAACTTCGTGCAGACGTTAAAGCACATTATCGTGAAAAATATTCACAACTGAATATGGACAATGAGGAGCTCCTTTCAAAGGGTAATGAACAGGTAGCTACTCTTATGGATAAGGAACTGGAATTTGTTAATACCCTAGAGTAGTACCATTTACGTACCTTATAAATTTATGAGACATACTGCAAATATTCTTGTAGGTCAGGACTTAAAGTTGTATGCTGCTCGTCTTGGCAAGTATATATTAAAGTATGGAGAGGCTAATGCTTCTCCATACTTTACCTCCATAACTTGGACTACAGAAGAAGGAAGGACAGAAATCAAGAAAGCTGTCAGAGACGCAAGCATAGGTACAAATTTCGTATCTACCATGCGTGATGTGTATAACACTAAACTGGAAAGTGTGAAGACCATCACAACTAAAGATAAGATGCAGGATGTCCGTCTGTTTTTCAAAGAACTACATCAAAGTACGGTAACAATTAATAATCCAGGAGATAGCAATAGTCTTTTACTCGCTCTTTATGTACCCCTGTATGATAAGGAAGCGTGCGATGAAGCTATGATGATAATTAATGCTACGAGCAGCATACAGTCACACTATACTATCATGGTCGTGGGATTATGCGAAAGTCTTGGCAATATTGTATCACCAGAAGAGTTCCGTAACATATCAGCAGAAGATGAGAATAAAAAGAAAGCCACTCAGAAGGAGATGCTGCAACAGTTAGCTAACTTGAAATTGGAGCAAAACACTCTTGAACAAATTGTAGTATTGCAAAATACCAATAGCAGTGGTTTCGCGTTAAATCTTGACCAGGATTCTTTCCTGCGTATCATGGGTGAACTTGCTCTTATTTGTGTCGAAAAATACAATACTCTCTTCACCCAAGCTGGAAGTTTTGACAGAGAGCATGCAGTGTCCACATTGGGTCTATCCGTAATGAACTTAGACAAGTATTATTTTGAGAACTACTTGTTACGTAGGGCTTATCTAAGAATTATGGAACGCGAAGATGTTACTGCTAATGAGGTTGACCTTAACAAAGTTGCAATTATCGCCAATGACTGCCTCAAAAAACATAAGAATCTTTTCCTGAATTTTTATTCCAAAGAGATAACACCATTACTAAAGAAGGATGTGCCTCAAGAAAGCATTATTGGTCAGGCAGCAAAACCTCTTGATAAAGAGTTCGCAAATGTTTTCACGGATTTGACGGCCTACATTCAAGACCCTCAGTATTCATTGCCAGAGAAACAGGCAATACTCGCTATGATACTTGGCTATGATGACGCTTTATTGAAAGGGAACCTATTTACTGATAGCCAGTTAACTCTTGACAACCTTGATGAGGATGTTGCAGAGTGCTTCATAAATGCCAATAACGAGTGCGTAAAGAAAGAAAAAGACCCTGAAACAAACGATAATATCATAATCTATGGCCCTTTGGGGAACTTGTGCGCTGATGATGATGGTAGGGTCGAACTACCGATAGAGAAATTGCAGAAACTGCGCAATGATATGCGACAGTCAACTAATTACATTCGCGAAAAGAATAAGGAACTTGAAGAATTAGAAGTGATGACGCAAAATGCTGTCGAAAGCGAGAAACGTCTCACTAAGGACGGCTTCATTGTTGATGGAAACCTCTTCCACTTCGACATCGTGCATGAAGAGGTTAAATTTGACGAAACCTATGAACCTAAGGAAGTAACAGAGTCAAGTATTGACTTGCGCGAGAATTTCACGAAAGTAAAAAGTCAAGGACAAATAGGAGCGTGCACCGTATTCTCAGTTGCCTCAATCTATGAATACATTCTAAAGAAGAATACGCAGAAAGAAGAAGATTTATCTGAGTCATTTGTTTACTATAATGTTCGTCACTCTGAAGGAAAAGAATTAGAGGATACAGGAAGCAGTTTCCAAGATGTCATCAAGAGCATGGGCGAACAAGGAATATGCTTGGAGTCACTTCATCCATATTCTCATAAACTGAGTGATGTTCCCTCAGAAGAAGCATACATTGACGGCAAAAAGAGGATAATAACTAAGGCTCTAAATGTTAATATCACTGAGAAGGATATAAAATCTGCCATACAGGAAGGCTATCCCGTAGCTATATCATTAAAAATATTTAGCTCCTTTAATTTCACTTCTGGATTCGTAGGTCGTCCGACAGATGAAGAAATTGAGTCTGCTGACTACGGGCACCATGCTATGGTTATCGTGGGTTATACGGATGACACTAAATACTTTGTAGTAAGAAACTCCTGGGGTGAAGATTTTGGCGATAATGGATATTGTTATATACCATATTCATACATCTGCGACCCTGAGATGAATCGTTTTGCATGCATTATCAAGGATATTAACTATTCTGGTGGTGTTGAAATAGCTGTCAGTGGAGGCGATACGGGCAAGAGAAAAACCGTATATTTCAACATGAGCGATGCAGTAATCAAGTCTTATGTCATCAGAAATCTTTTAGAGGAAGAACAGGCAAATCTAAGAGAGATGCAGAAAGAAGATGCCAATCTCCGAACCGACTACGAGGTGCTGATGCAGACTTTGGGCAAACAGTCTGTCCGTACAAAGATTCTGGAATCCTATATGGAAGTATTAGGAGAAAAGAAAGCCTCTATAGAGAAGCAACGTGACATAATTAACAATGTTGAAAGAGAAGCTGCACTAAGAAATTTCGATTCCATGTCTTGGAAGAATCGTCTATACATGATGGGCAGTCTTGCACTTATGCTTATTGTTTGGTTTGTCATCACATATATAAGCACAAGTTATGAAAAACTTACAGACTGGTTGCAAAACGAATGGTGTTGGCTACTTATCGGCATATCAGGTTTGAATTTACTTATTCTGGTTATGTATTGGTGGTATGTGAAGAGTCAGCGACGCAGAATGGAGATAGAGTTTGAAGAAAAAACAGCCCATTTGTCGCAGTTGATACACGAATTAGGAAACCAAATTCGCGAGCAGAAAATCAAGATGCACGTAGCTGGAATGGTCATAGATGAACTCCTCACCCTCAAGTCTTCATTGGATAAGAAATATCAGGGTATGAAGTCATATATTGGAAATCTCTCACTGTGGTACAGGGAAGAGAAAGAGCAATATGAGAAAATGGAGCCCTTGGTAAAAGATCCGTTTATTCCGCTACTCTCCAACCAACGTCTAAACATTTATTTTGACCAAAACAAGGATGAGATAACCAAAGGAATGCACCTTTATAAGTTTTTCGACAACTTCAATTTAGATGAAGAAGCCATCGTTAAATACAAAAGCGAATTAAAGCAGAATATACTGAAACATATCAAGAACCTCTTGAATGATTTCACCATCTTCCGTCACATCTTCGCCACCAAGGACTATCCATTCCTTGACAAGCAATATGCATCAGCAAGCAATTTGCTTCCCATCCTCGACAGCAAGTGTGTCCCATTCTGTCAAATAAGGACGTCAGCTGTCACCACACAACAGGGAAGTTTCCTCTTTATCCACACTGATGCGGAGGAGGAACAAGCATGGAAGGCTACTTATCCACAATACTTCAGCCTCACACCAATATCTGAGAACATTTCATCAGTACTCAAGATTATAGGTGTCAGACTGCAATCCTTGACAATTAACGAGGTAGTAATGGATTAGAAACGATAATAGTCATATTGATGATATTAGAACTCAAAGTAAAAGATTATGCATGATATGAAAATTCCAATATCAAAAATAGACAATCACAATTTTCAAGTTGTGGTTGATCTCGCTTTATATGCTAAGGAAGCGATTGTTGCAGCTTGCTATAAGTTTACAGACCGTTTCTATGTTCATCAGCAGTCCACAGGCAATATAGTAAACGTTGTATTTGAGTCAAAAGATAATAATGTTATTTCTGAAGGGGACGTTAAGATGTTCTGCAATGAACTCATAGACCAACAAATTCGTTATAATACTACTCTTCAATTTGGCCATATTCGTGACCTAATTGTAGAGGAGGCTTTTAAACCTATATCACAATGAAAAAATTATTATATCCAATTGTGGGTTTTATATTGTTTTGCCTTTCTTTTACTCAAAATAATAAGAAAATTGAAGAACAAGATTCTAGAGGTTTAATTTTAAGACCGTTCCAGATGTTAGGACTATTGTATAGCTGCTCCACTGACGACCCTTATGACCTAGGCGACAATACAAAGACTAACGAAAAAAAATATCCAGAAGGTAATCCTGATGATAGCGATGCGGATGGAGGAAGTTCTGAAGACAATTCTGGTACTGGAGATTATGGTGATGGTGGTCATACATCTCATTTTTCATCCACTCACGCTTCTCATTCTTCTCACTATTCATCAAGTCATATTTCACATCAATCCCACAGTTCCCATAGCTCACATTATTCAGCCAGATAAAAATGTCAGAATACACATTGTTGCCCTTCCGTTTTAATCGTTTTAATAAAAACGAAGTTTTAATCACCAATGATGTTGGCGAGTATGTATTTCTGAGTAACGAGGATTTTGAACTATTTGTAGAAAAAAGATTAAATACAGAGTCAGAGGTTTTTAAGAACATTGCATCAAAACAGATAGCCACGACAGACAATGTGGAGGATGTGGTAAATATGCTGGCGACTAAATATAGAACTAAGAAAAGTATCTTAAGAGAGTTTACTAGTCTTCATATGGTCGTACCTACCTTGCGATGTAATTCCAGTTGCATATATTGTCAGGTCGCACGCAAGAATATGGATGATCATTCATCCGACATGAGTAAGAATACTGCAAAAAATGTTGTAAAGACTATATTTAAATCTCCTTCTCCATATATAAAAATTGAATTCCAAGGTGGAGACCCTTCTACTGATTTTGATCTGGTCAAATATATAATAGAAGAGGCTGAATGGCAAAACCTATTTAAACAGAGGAAATTAAGTTTTGTGATATGCACCAATGTTACTTTACTTTCCCCAGACAAGGTAAAATACTTGAAAAAACATAAATGTGCCATTTCTACATCGCTTGATGGTCCTAAGGGTATCCACAATGCTAATCGCCCTCTACAAGATACGACTCGCACCCACGAGAGGTTTGAAGAAAATCTTGGTATGATACGGGAGATTTCAGGTAAATATAGTGTTTCGGCATTAATGACAACTTCCAGACATAGTCTTGGGCACTTTAAAGAAATTATAGACGAATACGTTAGAATGGGATTTGACAGTATCTTTCTAAGAGCTTTGAATCCTTATGGTTTTGCCAAGCAATACAAAGAAAAGATTTCTTACCCCGTAGAGGACTTTATAATTAATTTCAAGGAGGGATTAGATTATATAATAGACCTAAACAGAAAAGGGATATTCTTTGTTGAAGGGTATACTGCATTGTTACTAAAAAGAATCCTTACGCCTTTTGCAACAGGGTTTGTTGATTTACAGTCACCAGCAGGAGTGGGAATTGCTGGCGTAATCTATGACTGGGACGGCAATGTCTATGTTGCCGATGAAGGACGAATGATGGCACGTTTCAAGGACTTCTATTTCAAGTTGGGCAATGTGAATGAGGACTGCTATCAATCGATGTTCAACGGAGAGAAACTGCACTATATCATTCAAAATGCTTGTACAGAGTGTTTGCCTATGTGTTCTGAGTGCGTTTTCCAACCATATTGCGGAGCTGACCCTGTTAGGAACTATTCTGAACAAGGTGATATAGTTGGACATCGGCCTACAAATGATATGTGTAAAAAGAACACTGCGATTATGCATTACCTGTTTGAATTAATAAAAAGGAATGATCCAGAGTTAAACAGTATATTTTGGTCTTGGATAAATTAAACTAATGAAGCAAATAGTTTGTTCGACATACAATGTAGATGAGGACATTATAGGTCGCGTTACCCATAAGAACAAGAATATATTCCATCGCAGAGATGAAATTCTTGTTCAGAGTGAGTTGAAAAGTGTCCCTTGGGGTTATGCAGCTGTAATAACCAATAAATTAATCGAAGGAAGAGGCAAAGCCTGTATTATTGAAGAGCTACAGCTAAGAGAATTTGAGGAAGGGGACGTTTTACTAATTAAAAAAAATGGTGAAATAGATTTTCTTTATGAGAGTTGTTCGGAGCATAATGCTATATTTGCTACAGGAAGATGCAATCAATGTTGTAAAATGTGTCCACAGCCTCCTATTGTGTCGGAAGAAGATAAAACCACTCTCAATCTCAAACTTATATCCTTAATGAAGGGAGATGTTCGTGAAATTGGCATTACAGGTGGCGAACCTACGCTAATCGGCAATAAGCTCTTCAAGCTTATTCGACAAATTCAGAAATACCATCCGGAAGCAGCAATTAGTCTGTTAACTAACGGAGTTAAGTTTGCAGATAAAAGTTTTGCACTTGAACTAGCAAGGTGTAAGCATCATGATTTGCAAGTAGATATTCCCATCTTTTCTGATATAGCAAAAGAACATAATCGCATTGTAGGAGCGAATACATTCTATAAGACAGTAAAAGGTCTATATAATCTGGCTTTATTTAATCAGCGAATAGGATTGCGAATTGTTATTCACAAACAAACGTATCGCAGATTACCACAATTGGCTGATTACATATACCATAATTTCCCCTTTGTAAGTCAAGTGGCTTTCATGCAAATGGAGACGACCGGAAATGCCAATAAAAACATTGACGAATTGTGGATAGACCCCTATGATTATAATAATGAACTAAAAGAAGCCGTTTTATTATTAAGTAACAGAGGAATACGCACGTACATATTCAATGCCCAGTTGTGTGTCCTTACACCTGAAATAAGAGCATTTGCAGTTAAGGCAATATCTGAATGGAAAGATGTGTATCTTCCAGAATGTGTGGGATGTAAACTCCAAACAAAATGCGGAGGGCTATTTGCTTCAAATAAGGAATACCACAGTTCACACATAAGTCCTATTAGAGAAGACATTGTGGCATATGCCCATGTTTGAGATAGCAATCTTAATGTTTAACCCTAAAAAAAAGGTTTTATGAAAAGAGTACTATTTCTTATGGTTTCTGTTTTAATCACAGTATCAAGTTATGCGTCAGATCTTGGCAAAACTCTGGTAGCTAAGGTGCTTGACGTTAATGAGATTACAACTGTAAAACAGGAACAGTCTCTCATCCTAGAGAAACCGATTTGCGGAGTAGCCAAGGCGAATGGACGTCAATCCCACCGCTCACACTATTCTCACAGGTCACATTACTCTAGTAGATGAATTGTTTTATGGAGGATGTCATGGGCTAAGTCCCTTGACATCCTTATTAAAAGGATTACTATTGGTGAAATATAATACTATAAATATATCAATAATTATTGCTGGTGTATTGTTTTTATGTTGGTACTTACCTGTAGCATATTTCAATGTGTATGCATGTGATGACTACTGGTTCGGAGCCAATGTAAGCAATCATGGCTTTTGGGGTTATCAATTATATCATTGGTTACATTGGGAGGGATCATATACTCATACTTTTTTGGCATCATTGCCACATGCTATACAGTCCTCCTATATGCCTTTCGTAGGTAACATTTTTTCCATCTTATTACTTTTTTTTTCGCTAGTGTTTTTTCTTCGCACTTATACGAGATTATCACATCGAGAGAATCTAGTTTGTTCTTTATATCTTTTAGCTTTTTTGTTTATATGTACAAAAGGTGAAGCCGAGATTCGTTTCTGGATATGTGCTAACATAACATATGTTTCAGAAATGTCATTCTTATTGTTTTTTTATTCCCTTTATCATAATATCAAAAAGGAACCATCATATATCCAGTGGGGAGGAATGTTTCTACTTACTTTCATCATAGGTGGAAGCAAGTTGGATTTCATTTTGTATGCATTTTCAGGTTTGATAATATACAATGTCCTTCTTCGTAAATCAGTTGACAAATATTTTTTAACGGTTATAATACTGCTTGGCCTATTCGCTACATTAAATATTATAGCACCAGGAAATTATATCAGACTGGAAGCAGAGACGCAATCAAAAGTAATGGAAGAAAATATGTCATTTATTGACTCAATGTCGTATCGTTTTTCCGAGTTTGTTCCTTTTGTGTTGTGCACGATTTGTCTCTTACCAATTGCGACACGGCTAGAGTGTAATGATGAATTGAGCAGGAAACGTTTAGTAATTACAATTGTTGTTTTATGTATGACATTTGTATTAGATGGTTTTATCATGTATATCTGTTTCAAGGATTCTGGTCCCTTACGTTCGTATTTTGTACCAGAGGTATATTTCGCAATTCTAATAACATTGGTGATGAATCACATGTACAAGAAATCGCTTTTCACGTTTTCATACATGAAAGTGGTATGTATTTTTCTAGCTATGCTCCTTTCTGCATCCAACATACCAATGATGAAACAAATTTCAGGTAGTGTAAAGTATTCTAAATTATCAAAAGAAAGAGATAAGTATTTAACTACATATGAAGGGCGTGATATTTTAGAAATCAAAGCACTTCCTCAATCATATTTATTGCTATCTTATTTTGCTAATGATAAAATATGGATTGAGAATGTTTATATTCCCTATTTCCATAAGAAGATAAAGGAAGTTGTAATATGTCAATCACAAGATAAACACTAAAAATAGTATAAAATGATAACAAAAATAAATAAGAGGATGTATAAACAAAGGATAAAATTATTCATATTGCTAATCATTCTCTCTCTGACTTCCTGCGCCCAAAGGCGTGAGGCGAAGGTGGAGGAGGCTGAAGAAGAGGTTGTCAGGATTGAAACTCCTTCTCCTATAGAGGGGGAGATAAGGATTGATAAACAATACTATTCCATATCCTATAACAGCAGTACGAAGTGCCCTAACTGGGTGGCTTGGCATCTGACAGGGGAGCATACGGATGGACCGTATCATCGCATGCAGAATTTCCATGAAGAAGAGGAACTTCCTTCACCTCGTGCTACGCTTGATGATTATCGTGGTAGTGGATGGTCACGTGGACACATGTGCCCTGCTGGTGACAACAAGTGGGATGCTGAGGCTATGTATGAATCATTCTCTCTTGCCAATGTATGCCCACAGAATGCAAGTCTGAACAGTGGACTGTGGAACAGCATAGAGATAGATTGCCGTAGATGGGCTCGTAAGTTCGGTGATATTTATATAGTGTGCGGTCCTATCTATCTTAACAGGGAACATGAAACGATAGGGTATAACCAAGTGTATGTGCCTGAGGCTTTCTTTAAGGTGGTGCTGTGTTTGAATGGTACTCCCAAGGGCTTCGGCTTCATAGTAAGGAATACTGATGGTAACAAGAAAAGGGATTTATACTATAACTCTATAGACCAGGTGGAGAGAATTACAGGCTATGATTTCTTTCCTGCTTTGCCTGACAGCATAGAGAATGAGGTGGAGGCGAAACTTGACATGAATCTGTGGTATTAATATTATAAAAAAGGAGGATAGATTATGACGTTAGGTGTCTTGATTGGATTGTTCGTTGGCGCTATGCTGATGTATTTCTACAATTCCAGAAAAGAACAGAAGAAGGAGGAATTGGAGGATGAAGAGTGTGTGAAAGAAGTTGAGAAAACAGAGGAAGGAAAGGAGGAGAAAGAAACGGAGACGGATGATTATGGCACTGTAGAGTTAGTGAAGGATGCACTAACCAGACTGGGGTGCCAATATAACTATACAGAGGAAGAAAAACGCATAGACTTTATGTTTCAAGGAGCAGTCTTTACTATATATGTTTCTAATGATGCACAGATGATAGTTATACGTCTCTACCTTTGGCTGAGTCATGACATTGAGGATATCGATGGATTCTCTGAATTGAGGCGCATTATAAATGAGGCTAATAAGTGCTGCGACGTGACAACGATATATAACATAGATGAAAAGGAGAACCTGGTGACGGTGCACAGCACTACGACCATCATTTTTATTCCTCAGATTCCGCATTATGAGTTTTACTTGAAGTCAGTACTTCAGAAGTTCTTTGAAGCAAGAAACGAGGTCACCAATGAATTCATGAAAAGCAGACCTATGGTAGAACACAGTTGAGTGGTGCATTTAATATTTACCTACAGTTCTGCTGGTTTGCAAAACTGACCTCTATAGGTTGTTAATAGTTGTAATAGTTGTCTTTACCCTTTTATTCCCCCCTTAAAATTTGGAGGAAAGGAAAAATATTTCAAGAAAAGTTTGGATGTAAGAATTCTTTGTTGTACTTTTGCATACAGAGAAAACTGAAAAACAACCTAAGAAATTGGAGAAGAAGCGTAAGTTGACGTTTGCGGCACTGACTGTGGTGGTGCTGTTTTGGGCATGGTTAGGCTATGCTGTGGGCATAGAACACATGCCTGTGAAGAATACTATATGGGCACTGTCGCCTGCCATAATAGCGATTTCGCTGGCACTGATAACGAAGGAGGTGTACAGCTCGCTGCTGATGGGTATGCTGACGGGTGCCCTGCTGAATGCTGAGTTTGACGCTGTGGGTGGACTGAATCAGTTGCTGCCTGAGGGCGTGATGAGTGTGCTGGCTGACAAATGGAATGTGGGCATACTGGTGTTCTTGGTGATTCTGGGCACTATGGTGCAACTGATGAACCGCACGGGGGGCTCGGCGGCATTCGGTGCGTGGGCTGCCAAGCGCATCAAGACGCGTGAGGGGGCTCAGCTATCGACGATGCTGTTGGGATGCCTGATATTCATAGACGACTATTTCAACTGCCTGACGGTGGGATCGGTGATGCGCCCTGTGACTGACGGGCACAAGATAAGCCGTGCCAAGCTGGCATACCTGATTGACTCGACAGCGGCTCCGATATGTATCATTGCGCCTATATCGTCATGGGCTGCTGCAGTGTCGGGATTTGTGAAGGGTGAGAATGGCATCAGCATCTTTGTGCAGTCTATTCCTTATAATTTCTACGCTTTGCTGTCGCTGCTGATGATAGTGCTGATAACGCTGATGAAGGTGGATTTCGGCCAGATGGCGGTGCACGAGAGGAATGCGATGAACGGCGACCTGTTTACCTCAGGCAGAAGACGACAAATAGCCGAGGTGGATGAGAAGGCTGCAAAGAAGGGGAGGGTGGCTGACCTGATATTCCCTGTGGTGTGTCTGGTGATAGGTTGTGTGATAGGTATGATATATACTGGAGGATTCTTCGAGGGCAAGAGTTTTGCTATGGCGTTTGCCGAGAGTAATGCTTCGGTGGGACTGGTGATGGGTTCGTCGGTGGCACTGATGATTACCATTGCCTATTACATATTGCGTCAGTCGCTGTCGTTCAGCAAGTGTATGGACTGTCTGCCTGAGGGTTTCAAACAGATGGTGCCTGCGATGCTGATACTGACGTTTGCATGGACGCTGAAGAGTATGACTGACAGTCTGGGAGCGGCTACCTATGTGGCTGAAACGATGCAGAACGTGGCTGGCGAAATGTGGGGATTCCTGCCTGCATGCATATTTGTGGTGGCTGTGGGACTGGCATTTGCCTCTGGCACTTCATGGGGCACATTCGGCATTCTCATTCCTATAGTGGTGTCATGTTTCCAGGGGGTTGACCCTGAGCTGATGATTATCTCAATATCTGCCTGCATGGCTGGCGCAGTGTGTGGCGACCATTGCTCGCCAATATCAGATACGACCATAATGTCGTCGGCTGGTGCACAGTGTGTGCACCTGAACCATGTGACCACCCAGCTGCCTTATGCCATGACGGTGGCTGTGGTGTCGTTCTTCACCTTCCTGGTGGCTGGATTCAATAAGAATGCGTGGATATCGCTCGCCTTCGGATGCGTATTGCTGATAGCGGTACTGTTATTTATAAGGTACAGGAAAGGACAGGGCGACTACACTCCGAAGCGTGCCTGAACGACGTTGACAACGTAGTCGCCGAGCTTCTCGCACTCGTTGATGAAGTCGTTGTAGTAGGTGCCGAGGTCATAGTCGTATTCATGGTCATCAACGGCACGTATGTTGTCTTTCTTGAGTTTGCGTCGCATATCGTTGATGTCGTGCTCCAGACGATAGGTATCTCCTATGTAGCAATTGCGGAGTGAGCCATTCATAACGATGTTCATCTGGGTGAGCGCCTTGTCGGTAACTTCCATCATGCTGACAAGGGAGGAATGAAAATGACGGGCGTGCTCGTGTATGAGTTCGGGATGACGCGAAAGGATGCGTGCCAGATTGCTGCAGGCATCGCCGACGCTCTCGAGCTCGCTTATCTCACGTAGCATCTGTCGCACTTTACCCTTAGTATCGTCACTAAGGTGGTCGTTGCTGACATGCTCAAGATACTTGGCTATCTCCATCTCTATATTATCGGTTACTTCCTCCTGATGGGCTACCTTCTCATAGAGACGGGTAAGTTCTTTGGGGTCTTGCTGGTCGAGCATATTCCTGACGATGCCGAACATCTGCTGTACGTACTGGGCAAAGCGGGCGGTTTCCTTCTGTGCCTGCAGGACGGAGATTTCAGGGGTCTGGACGAGGTTGGCATGTATATACTGCAAACGGAACTCGTCGTCAGCGCCTTCGCTGGTTTTCTTCTCAGGCAACAGATGGCATACCACTTTCTCCATCTGGGGAATGAAACCTATGAGGATGGCGGTGTTGGTGACGTTGAAGCAGGTGTGGAACATAGAGAGTACCACAGGCAGAAGGGCGCGCTGACCGCTCTGGGTGGGGTCGTAGCCCACGATGCTACAGATGGTATCGACAAAGGGATAGAAGACGCACAATACCCAGATGACGCCAAAGACATTGAAGAGCAGGTGGGCAAGGGCTGCACGACGTGCCTGAAGGTTGGCACCAAGGGCTGCAAGGTTGGCAGTGGCGGTGGTACCGATATTCTCACCCATGACGAGGGCTATGCCCAGATAGATAGGCAACACACCAGTAGAACAAAGCAGGATGGTGATTGCCATGACGGCTGCTGATGATTGTACTATGCAGGTGATGATAGTGCCGATGAGAAGGAAGATGATAATGGTGAAATAACTGCCTGTGTCGAAGGAACTAAAGAAATTGACTACCGAAGCGTTATGCTCCAGGTCCATCTCCTTTCCAGCCGTGCTCAGCATGACGAGCGAGAGGAACATGAAGGCGATGCCATAGAGAAAGTCGCCCACTATGCGGTGGCGACTGGTGTAGATGAGCAGTATGCCTATGAAGAAGGCTGGATAGACCACGGTGGTCAAATCTACGCTATAGCCCAATGACATAATCCATGCGGTGAGGGTAGTACCGATGTTGGCACCCATGATGACGGAGATTGCCTGGGCGAGGGTGAGCAGTCCAGCTGACACGAAGGAAACGGTCATGACGGTGGTGGCTGACGACGACTGCACGGCACAGGTGACAAATGCACCTGAGAGCATACCAGTGAAACGATTGGTGGTGATGCGCGAGAGTACATGACGCAACTGTGGTCCAGCCATCTTCTGCAGGGCATCACTCATTGCCTTCATGCCATAGATGAGCAGACCGAGGGCGCCCAGAAGCTTGAAGGTGATAAAGAGATAATTATGTTCCATTTGATGGATGTGGTAATGATTGTATTATGGTATAGGTCAATAAAAAAAGCAACCATCTTTCATGGTTGCTTTCTTCTGCTTTGTACACCCTCAGGGATTCGAACCCTGAACCCACTGATTAAGAGTCAGTTGCTCTACCAACTGAGCTAAGGGTGCATCCGTTTTGCGAATTGCGAGTGCAAAGGTACTAATAAAAGTTGAAAGTTGAAAGTTGAGAGTTGAAAGTTTTTCTGTTTTTAGCGTTTATTAACAGATTACCTCGTCTCGCCTTGACTTTTATCAGTTTATGAGGTTGATGTCGTAAGGTGTCTTCTGGTAAACGTAGTAGTTGACCCAGTTATGATAGAACAGGTTGGCATGGGCGCGCCAGGTGACGTTAGGTCCCTTCTCGGGGTCATCGTCGATGTAATAGTTCTTTGGCAAATCAACGTCGTCACGCTTGCCCTTGTCGCGTTTGTACTCGTTGTCGAGGGTGTCGGGGTTGTACTCCAGATGACCAGTGACGAAGATTTCTCTGCCTTCACGAGCTGCTGCTATGCCGATGCCAGAGAGGGGCGACTCAGCGAGGACGGTGATATCGGGGATGGCGAGCACGTCTTCGGAGTTAATCTCGGTGTGGCGACTCTGGGGCATATTAAACTTGTCATCGAAACCACGGAAGAGGGGTTTGTTTGCCTCGTCGGGGTTGATGTTCTGAGGGAAGATACCAAAAAGCTTCTTGGGCAGCATGTGCTTCTCGATGCCATAGAAATGGTAGAGTGCTGCCTGAGCTGCCCAACATATATATAAGGTGGAGGTGACATGTGTGCGAGCCCAGTCGAAGATGCCACTTATCTCATCCCAGTAGGTGACGTCCTCGAAGGGTTTGTCTTCAACAGGAGCACCTGTGATAATCATGCCGTCAAACTTACGGTTGCGCAGTTCCTCGAAGTTGATGTAGAACTGCTTCATGTGTTCGATAGGAGTGTTCTTTGAGGTGTGCGACTTGAGTTTCATGAAGGTGATGTCAAGTTGCAACGGGGTGTTGGAGAGCAGACGTATGAGGTCTGTTTCGGTGGTTATCTTAAGTGGCATGAGGTTGAGCACCACAATCTTCAGCGGACGGATGTCCTGTGAATGACCGCGTGTCTCGTCGATGACGAAGATGTTTTCGTCTTCCAGCAACTTGATGGCTGGTAGGTTATCGGGTAATCTTAATGGCATATTTTAGTGGTTCAAAGGTTCAAAGGGTTCAAAAGTTCAAGTCGCGCTTCGCGCTGGTTCAAAGGGGTTCCCGTTAACGTTAACGTTCCCGTTACAAGGAGAAGTATTCTTCTTCCAATTTGTCAAGTTCGGCTTGCAGAGCGGTGTAGTCATTGACCATCTGCATGTTGGCGGCGTTATCGGGTTGCATGAGCAGGGTGTCGAGTTCGGCCTTGCGTTGTTCGAGCTGGTCTATCTTCTGCTCGAGTTCCTTGCGACGCTTCTCTATTCGGTTATTCTTCTTCTGCTCGGCTTTGCGCTCTGCGTAGGAGACCCCTTCCTTGTCAGCTTTGCGAGACTCACCCCCAGCCCCTCTCTTGGATAGAGGGGAGGTATTACCTTTAGACTTGGTAGTTGCACTTTGTTCCCCTCTATCAAAGAGAGGGGGTAGGGGTGAGTCGATTGCCTCACTGATGGTCTGTGCATTCTTGGTGCGCAGGTAGTCGTAGATACCACCGAGGTGTTCGCGCACCATTCCACCACCAAATTCATATACCTTATCAACGAGTCCGTCGAGGAACTCACGGTCGTGGCTCACCACGATGACGGTGCCGTCGAAAGCCTTGATGGCTTCTTTGAGCACATCCTTGCTCACCATATCGAGGTGGTTGGTGGGCTCGTCGAGGATAAGGAAATTGACAGGTTCAAGCAACAGACGAATCATAGCTAAGCGCGAGCGTTCGCCACCTGAGAGGAACTTGACGTATTTGTCGCTCTCTTCGCCTCCGAACATGAAGGCACCGAGGATGTCCTTGATGCGCAGGCGTATCTCACCACGAGCCACATTGTCGATGGTTTCGAACACGGTGAGGTTCTCATCCAACAGCTGTGCCTGATTCTGGGCGAAATAGCCTATCTGGATGTTGTGACCAACCTTGAGTGTGCCGTCAAAAGGTATCTCGTTCATGATACACTTGACGAGGGTGGACTTGCCTTCGCCGTTCTTACCCACGAAGGCTACCTTCTCGCCACGCTTGATGGTGAGGTTGACGTTATGGAACACGTTGTGCTCGCCATAGGTCTTGCCCACCTCATCGCAGATGACGGGGTAGTCGCCTGAGCGCAGACAGGGAGGAAACTTCAGACGCAGGGCGGAGTTGTCCACCTCATCTACCTCAATGGGCACAATCTTCTCCAACTGACGTATGCGTTGCTGCACCTGCACCGCCTTGGTAGCCTGATAGCGGAAACGCTCTATGAACGCCTTGGTGTCGGCTATCTCCTTCTGCTGGTTTTCGTAGGCACGAAGCTGCTGTTCGCGACGCTCCTTACGCAGAACGACGTATTCGTCGTACTTCACCCTGTAGTCTATGACGTGTGAACAGGATATCTCGAGAGTGCGATTGGTCACATTATTTATAAACGCGCGATCGTGACTGACGAGTACCACAGCCTGAGAACTGGTGGCGAGAAACTGCTCCAACCACTGTATAGATTCGATGTCGAGGTGGTTGGTGGGCTCGTCGAGCAACACCACGTCGTGATGGCGAAGGAGCAGCTTGGCAAGTTCGATACGCATGCGCCAGCCACCAGAGAACTCTGAGGTGGGACGGTCGAAATCTGTGCGCTCGAAACCCAGACCCACAAGTGTGCGCTCCATCTCAGCCTCGCGACTCTCAGCCCCCATCATCATATAGCGCTCATGAGCCATAGTGAAACGCTCCACCAGCTCCATATAGGAGTCAGACTCGTAGTCGGTCCTCTCCTCCATCTCCTTCTGCAGACGGTCCACCTTAGCCTTCATCTTATCCACATCGGCAAACGCCTTGCGGGTCTCCTCGCGAACGGTGGTGTCATCCTGTAGGTTCATCACCTGGGGCAGATAGCCTATGGTACAGTCGTTGGGCACTGAAACGGTGCCTGCGGTGGGGGTCTTGATGCCAGCAAGGATTTTGAGCATAGTCGATTTGCCAGCACCGTTCTTACCTACAAGAGCGATACGGTCACGCTCGTTTATCACGAACGAAACATCCGTGAACAACGGCTTAACGCCAAACTCAACTTTTAATCCTTCTACTGAAATCATTTATTCCATATTTCCCATCCTGCCTCAGCCTGCAGCAACAGCATTTCGAGTCCGTTCTTGGTTACTGCCCCTTGCTCCTTGCCCTTCTTGAGGAAGAGTGTCTCGTCAGGGTTATATATAAGGTCAAAGAGCAGATGGTGGTGGGTGAGAGCCTCATAAGGCAGGTCGGGACACTCGTCGAAATGAGGCGACATACCCTTAGGTGTACAGTTTACTATCACGGTGTAATCCTGAAGCAGTTCAGGGGTAACCTGTTCGTAGGTTATGGTGTCGTTCTTATGATAACGGCTCACGAGCAGAGTGTCGAGCCCCAACTGATGCAGTCCGTAGTTTACAGCCTTACTCGCTCCACCAGTGCCCAAGATGAGCGCCTTCTTGTGAAAGAGAGGTTGCAGGAGGGGTTGTATGCTACGAGTGAAACCGATTATGTCGCTGTTGAATCCCTCGAGATAGGGCTGACCATTCTCTTTGCGTGTCACCCTCACCACGTTTACGGCACCTATGGCACGAGCCTCAGGCGACACCATATCGAGGTATGACATCACCTTCTCCTTATAAGGTATGGTGACATTGAAACCACACAACTCTGGGGTGTAGTCGAGCATGCCCTGAATATCAGTTATGACAGGGAGCTCATACTTCTCATATACGGCGTCGATATTCTCGTTCTTAAACTTCTCGTTGAAATATCCAGGCGAGAAAGAGTGGCCGAGAGGATAGCCTATAATACCAAATTTCTTCATGTTTGTGAACTTTTTTGAACCAGCGAAGCGTTTGAACCCTTGAACTATTTCACTCCAAGATAAAGTGTGCAGATGCCAAAGGTGAGTCTGCGGAACGAAGCCTTGCGGAAGCCCACCTTCTTGAGTATCTCAACCATCGTCTCACCTTGTGGAAAGGCTGCGATGCTCTTATTGAGATATGTGTAGGCTGAGGCATCCTTGCTGATGAGGCGACCATAGAGAGGAAGCACCATGCTGCTATAGATGCCAAACAGTTGCTTCATGGGGAAACTCACTGGGGTGGTGAGCTCTATAACGCAGAGTGTGCCCTTGGGCTTGAGCACTCGGCACATTTCAGAGAGTCCCTTCTCAAGGTCTTGGAAATTACGTATTCCGAAGGCTGAGGTTACAGCATCAAACGACCCTGTGGGGTAGGAGAGAGCGGTACAGTCTTCTTTCGCGAATGTTATGACCTCGCTCAATCCCTTCTGCTTCACCTTCTCTCTGCCTATCGCCATCATTCCCTCGGCTATGTCTGTCGCCGTGATATGCTGAGGCTTGAGATGCTCAGCTTGAAGGATAGCAAAATCGCCTGTGCCTGTTGCCACATCGAGAATGCGCTGAGGCTTCATCTTGGCAAGCACCTTGATGGCAGTGTTGCGCCACAGACGGTCGATGTTCCAAGAGAGACGGTGGTTGAGAGTGTCATAGGTGGGGGCGATGTTGTTAAACATAGCCTCCACCTGTGCTTTCTTCTCGCCTTCCTCAGAATAAGGCTTTATGGTCTCTTGTGTGTACACTTGTCTTGTTTAGAGGGTCTTCAGATACTCGCTGACATTCTTCTCTATGCGAGCGTTGATGTCGCTCTGGTCTGTGGTTCGGTCAAACTTCTCGCCTGTGATGTGCTCATAGAGCTCTATGTAGCGCTCAGCCACTGACTCAGCATATTCATCAGTAATCTCTGGCATGGTCTGTCCAGGCTCGTTCATGAAGTTGTGCTCTATGAGCCACTGGCGCACAAACTCCTTGGAGAGCTGCTTCTGAGGTTCGCCCTTAGCAAACTTCTCCTCATAGCCCTCAGCATAGAAGTAGCGTGAAGAGTCAGGGGTGTGAATCTCGTCGATGAGGTAAACCTTGCCGTCGCGCTTGCCAAACTCATACTTGGTATCAACCAGTATGAGACCCTGCTTCTTAGCTATCTCCTGACCACGTGCAAAGAGTTTGCGGGTGTAGTCTTCCATCACCTCGTAATCCTCCTTTGACACAATGCCCTGAGCAATAATCTCTTCCTTTGATATGTTGAGGTCATGACCCTCGTCAGCCTTTGTGGTAGGGGTGATGATAGGCTCTGGGAAACGCTCGTTCTCACGCATTCCCTCAGGCAGTTTCACGCCACAAATCTCTCTTACACCCTTCTGATAGTCACGCCAAGCGCTACCAGTGAGTATGCCACGGATAATCATCTCTACGCGGAATCCCTCACACTTCAGTCCCACTGTAACCTGTGGGTCTGGGGTAGCGAGTTTCCAGTTAGGACAGATGTCCTTAGTAGCATCAAGAAACTTAGCCGCAATCTGGTTGAGCACCTGACCCTTGAACGGTATGCCCTTAGGCAGTATTACGTCGAAGGCGCTGATGCGGTCTGTAGCTACCATCACCATGATGTCGTCGTTGATGGTGTAAACGTCACGTACCTTGCCGTGGTAAACGGCTGTCTGTCCTGGGAATTTGAATTCCGTAGATGTTAATGCTTTGTTCATTGTCTCTTATGTATTTTGATTTTTTGTTTCTTCTTCCTTAGCCTTGAATGCGTTGACTATCTTTGTCACCAGTCTGTGGCGCACTATATCCTTGTCGTTGAAGTTGATTATGGCTATGTCGCTGATATCCTTCAGTGTGTCGATGGCATCGCGTAAGCCCGATTTAACCCCTCGTGGCAAGTCCACCTGTGTCATGTCGCCAGTGATAATCATCTTGGTGTTCCATCCCATGCGTGTGAGGAACATTCGTATTTGTGCAGGACTGGTGTTCTGTGCCTCATCAAGTATCACCACAGCGTCGCTCAGCGTTCTGCCTCGCATAAAGGCAAGCGGTGCTATCTGTATGATGTGCTTATCCATCATGTCCTGCAACTTCACCTGTGGTATCATATCCTCCAGAGCGTCATAGAGGGGTTGCAGATAGGGGTCTATCTTATCCTTCATGTCGCCAGGCAGAAAACCGAGTTTCTCGCCAGCCTCCACTGCTGGGCGCGATAGTATTATCTTCTTTGCCGTCTTCTCTTTCAGTGCCTTTACGGCAAGGGCTATGGAGAGGTAGGTCTTACCAGTACCTGCAGGACCTACGGCAAACACCATATCCTTCTTCTCAAAAGCATCGACCAGAGCCTGCTGGTTGGCTGAACGGCTCTTGATGGGTTTGCCCGACAGAGAATACACCACCACTCCCTTTGCTGCATCAGCCTTGGTGGTCTCGCCCTTGGTTATGTTGAGAATGTCCTCCTCATTAATGATGTTATACTTCATTATGTGGCGACGCATCTTCTCTATATCCTCCTCAAACTGGCACATCACCTCCTCGTCGCCCAAAACGCGTATCACGTTGTCGCGAGCCATGATGCGAAGTTTCGGATAGAGCGAACGAACCATCTGCAGGTGCGAGTTGTTCACACCGTAAAAGGTTATGGGGTCTATGTCTTCTAATATTATATGCTTCTCTATCACTTATTTTTGACGCATTTCAATATTTTCTGCAAAATTACAAAATTCTCGTGAGAATGGAAACGAAAACGAAAACTTTTTTGTAACTTTGTACTATGAAAATTACAAAAACACGTTATCTGCATATTTTTACTGCCATAGTGATAGTGTTGGCTCTCTATCGCTGTGGTCATGATTTCACCTCTCCTGATAAGGCTATCTCACTCAGTCAAGTGGAGGATAGTGCTGTGGTTGATACAGTGCCAGAACTTAAGGCTGAGGATGCTGAAAAGGCTGAAGAAGTTAAGGCTGAAAAGAAGGAAGAAGCTGTTGCTGTGGTGGCTGAAACAAAGAGTGTGGCCAAACCTCGTAAGTGGCATAGAATCAATTCTGTACCGAGTTACAAGGATGCCTTTCCTGATAGCAATGAGGTGCAATTGGTGTCAGCAAGAAAGTATGGTGTGAAGCCTGTGCAGAACCGTGCCGATGCTGAGAAGCGTAAGTCGGAACTGGTGTATGTGGGAGCCAACCCTTATTTCCATGTTGACAAACTCAGGGAGAGCATCCCTTATCTGGTGCCTCGCGCCAATATTCTGTTGCAGGATATAGGTAAGGCTTTCTTCGACTCTCTATATGTAAAAGGTGTGCCTCTTCACCAGATTATCGTCACCAGTGTTCTTCGTTCTGAGGAGGATGTGGCTCGTTTGCGCCGTCATAACCAGAATGCCAGCGATAATTCCTGTCACCGTTTTGGCACCACGTTTGATATCTGCTACAATCGCTACCAGACGGTGCAGACTGACCAAAACCGTCGTCGTGCTGTTACTAACGACACACTGAAGTGGATTCTCTCCGAGGTGCTTCGCGATATGCGCCAATCAAAGCGGTGCCACATAAAATATGAGGTGAAGCAAGGCTGTTTCCATATCACCGCAAGGTGAACCCCAAAATAAAAGGTGGGACTCTTAACAGAGCTCCACCTTTTTTATATTCTGTTCCTTATCGCAGTAGTGACATCTCACTGTGCCTGCTATCTTGTCCACGCTGAAGTAGGTCAGCATCGGCTCGTTATTGGTTATGCACTTAGGGTTGGTGCATCTTATTATACCATGCAGCTCGTCAGGTGTCTCCACCATCTTCTTCTCCACCACCTCATAGTCCTTGATGATGCTCAGCACCACCTTAGGCGCTACTACTGACAGACGTGATATCTCTTCGTTGGTAAAGAGTTTGTTCGTAGCCTTAATGATACCCTTCTTACCTACCTTGGCTGAGGCGTAGTTCATACCTATGGTGATAGGCTCAGTCAGTTCGTTGAGTTTCAGCAGCGATGCCACCTGGTAGGTCTTCTCTGCTGGTATGTGGTCTATTACGGTGCCATTCTCTATGGCAGCCACTAAGCGTTCTTTCTTGTTCATAGGGATTGTTAGTTCAAGTCGCGCTAAAGCGCTAGTTCAAGGGGTTCAAACGCGCTAAAGCGCTGGTTCAAGAATTCAATTAATAATCGTTTTGTCTTTCTTAATGTCCTCAAGCGTTATTCCCAGACATTTGCAGAAGATAGCCTCTCTGGCGTATAGTCCGTTCTGCGCCTGTTGTATGTAGTATGCGTGTGGGTCGTCATCCACGTCGTATGCTATCTCGTTCACTCTTGGCAGTGGGTGCAGAATCTTCATATTCTCCTTCGTCTTGCCCAGCATGGCACGGTTGAGTATGTACACATTCTTCACCCTCTCATATTCCATGAGGTCTGAGAATCTCTCCTTCTGCACTCGTGTCATGTAGATAATGTCGGCATCGGCTATCACATCTTCGTTGAATGCTGTGTGCTCTATAAACTTCACTCCGTGCTCCTTGCAGTATAGCTTATACTCCTGAGGCATAGCCAGTTCCTTAGGTGCCACAAAGTGGAAGGTGGGGTTGAAGTGTCTCATCGCCATTATCAGCGAGTGCACCGTTCTACCATATTTCAGGTCGCCCACCAGATAGATGTTCAGGTTTTCCAGTGTGCCCTGTGTCTTGTATATAGAGTATAGGTCGAGCAAGCACTGTGAGGGGTGCATGTGGGCTCCGTCGCCAGCGTTCACTATAGGTATCGGGGCTATCTCTGAGGCATACTGTGCTGCTCCCTCTATATAGTGGCGCATAGCTATGATGTCTGCATAGTTGCTCACCATCAGTATGGTGTCTTTCAGCGTCTCGCCCTTGGTGGTACTGGTCACCTTGGCATCGCTGAATCCTATCACTCGTGCGCCCAGACGGTTGGCAGCTGTTTCAAATGACAGTCTGGTTCGGGTGCTTGGTTCAAAGAATAGGGTAGCCACTACTTTTCCCTTAAGTAGCTCACGGTTAGGGTGTTTCTCAAACTCTTCCGCCATCGCTATCATGTACATTATCTCGTCCTTTGATAGGTTGGCGATGGTTACGAAATCTTGCTTTTCCATTTGTCGGTTTGAAAGATAAATAATAGTATTTGAGTGCGAAGTTAAGATTTTTTTTTCTAAAAACTGCATTTTTCTCAAAGTTTTATTGTATTTTTGCATTCCAGAAGTGTTTTTTATTTAAAATGAGACGGAAATTCGTACTTTTTCTTTGGAAAATGATAGCAGCAGGAGTGCTCCTGGTGCTCGTTCTCTTCACCTTGATCTGGAACGGATGGATAGGCTACATGCCTGATATGGAGGACTTGCAGAATCCTATCGACAGGTATGCCACCCAGATATATAGTGCTGACGGCAAGGTCATTGGCACATGGAACCAGGATAGGGAGAATCGTGTGCATGTCAGCTTCGACAAGATTTCCCCTTATGTGGTGCAGGCTCTTGTTGCCACAGAGGATGTGCGCTATTACGAACACTCTGGTATCGATTTCATTGCCCTCAGTCGTGCTATCGTCAAGCGCGGACTCATGGGTCAGCAGAGTGCTGGTGGTGGTTCCACCATTACCCAGCAGCTTGCTAAGCAGCTGTATTCAGGTAAGGCTCACAGTACCTTTGAACGTCTGCTGCAAAAACCCATAGAGTGGGTGATAGCCATCAAACTGGAGCGCAACTTCACCAAGGAGGAAATCGTGATGATGTATCTCAACCAGTTCGACTTCCTGCATAATGCCGTGGGCATCAAGACTGCTGCTAACACCTATTTCAGCAAGGAGCCTTCCGACCTCACCCTTGAGGAGGCTGCCCTGCTCATTGGCTTGTGCAAGAACCCTTCTTATTTCAATCCTGTTCGTCACGAACAGCGTTGTCAGGAGCGTCGTAATGTGGTTCTGCAACAGATGGAGAAGGCTGGCTACATCTCTCACGACCAGTGTGTCGAGACGGCTTCCAAACCTATCGAACTCAAGTTCCATCGCACTGACCATAAGGATGGCACAGCTCCTTATTTTCGCGAGTTCCTGCGTCGCTATCTTATGGCTAACAAGCCTGAGCGCTCTAACTATCCTTCATGGCAAAATGTGCAGTATGTCATCGACTCCATAGCCTGGGAGCAAGACCCTCTCTATGGCTGGTGCAACAAGAATCTCAAGAAAGACGGTACACCTTATAATATATACAAGGATGGCTTGAAGGTGTTCACCACCCTCGACTCTCGCATGCAGCAGTATGCTGAGGATGCTGTCTATGCCCATGTGGCTAAATACCTGCAGCCTGCCTTTAATAGGGAGAATCGTCATAAGCCTAATGCCCCCTTCACTGACCAGCTCACACCTAAGGAGGTGCGACAGATTCTCAATCGCTCCATCGTGCAGAGCGACCGCTATCGCAACATGAAGGCTGCTGGCTATTCTGAGGAAGAGATTCGTGAGTCGTTTAAGAAGAAGACTGAGATGACCGTCTTCTCTTATAATGGCGAGATAGATACCGTGATGACTCCTCTCGACTCCATTCGCTACTACAAGTCTTTCCTGCGTGCAGGCTTCTGCAGCATGGATGTTAAGACTGGTGCCGTCAAGGCTTATGTGGGTGGCTTGGACTTTACCCATTTCCAGTATGACATGGTGATGGAGGGTCGCCGTCAGGTGGGTTCTACCATCAAACCGTTCCTCTACTCTCTGGCTATGGAGAACGGTTTCTCGCCTTGCGACTATGCCCCTAATGTTCAGCAGACCTACATAGTGGCTGGCAAACCTTGGACTCCACGTAATGCCTCTCACTCTCGCTATGGTCAGAGTGTTACCCTCAAGTGGGGCTTGGCTCAGTCTAACAACTGGATTTCTGCCTACCTCATGTCTAAACTCGACCCTCAGCAGTTTGTTCAGCTGTTGCATGAATATGGCATCATCAATCCTGACATCCACCCATCCATGTCCTTGTGTCTCGGACCTTGCGACATCACCGTCGGCGAGATGGTCAGTGCCTACACTGCCTTTGCCAATCATGGCATACGCTGTGCTCCGCTCTTCGTCACTCGCATCGAGGATAGCAACGGTCAGGTGGTGGCTCACTTCGAACCTCGTGTCAATGAGGTCATCTCTGAGGAATCTTCCTTCAAGATGCTCATCCTCCTGCAAGGGGTGGTTGACGGAGGTACTGGTAGCCGTCTGCGTTTCAAGTACAACGTCAATGCCCAGATGGGTGGCAAGACTGGTACCACCAACCGTAACTCCGATGCCTGGTTCATGGCTGTTACGCCTGACCTCGTCAGCGGTATGTGGGTAGGTGGCGAGGATCGCGATATCCACTTCGACTCCATGGCTATGGGTCAGGGTGCCACCATGGCTCTGCCTATCTATGCCTATTATATTAAAAAGGTGTATGCCAACGAGGCTTTGCCTTACAAGGCTGATGCCATCTTCGACATGCCTGAAGACTTCGATGGCTGTAGCAGGGCAGTGGATGTTGACGACTTCATGGATATTGAGGATGTGTATGAGTAGTTTAGAGTTTACAGTTTAGAGTTTAGAGTTAAAATATCTTAAAGAAAATATAACTTTCAATTCTCAACTCTCAACTTTCAACTTTTCTTCGTACATTTGCACCTACGATTAAATCTAAGATAATCACTACATCTTAATTACAAAAATATGAAAAAGTTTAACGACAAGGATTTCCTTCTGGAAACCGAAACCGCAAAGGATCTTTACCACAATCATGCGGCTAAGATGCCTATCATCGACTACCACTGTCACCTCATCCCTCAGATGGTAGCAGAGAACAAGAAGTTTGAGTCTATTGCACAGATTTGGCTCATGGGCGACCACTACAAGTGGCGTGCTATGCGTTCCAACGGTATTGACGAGAAGTATTGCACAGGCAAGGACACCACTGACTGGGAGAAGTTTGAGAAGTGGGCTGAAACAGTGCCTTACACCTTCCGTAACCCTCTCTATCACTGGACTCACCTCGAGCTCAAGACTGCTTTCGGTATCGATAAGCTCCTCAACCCTGAGACAGCTAAGGAAATCTACGACAAGTGTAACGATATGATTAAGAACGAGGACCGTTTCTGTCCTCGTGGCATGATGGAACACTATAACGTAGAGGTTGTATGCACCACTGACGACCCTGCTGACTCTCTGGAGTGGCACAAGGTGGTTAAGGAAGACCCAACAGCCAAGACTCGTATGCTCCCAACATGGCGTCCTGACGCTGGCATGAACATCGAGGCTGCTACCTGGTGTGACTATATCAAGAAGCTCTCTGAGGTTTCAGGTGTTAACATCACTGGCTTCGCTGAGCTCAATGAGGCTCTGCAGAAGCGTCACGACTTCTTCGAGTCTATGGGTTGTAAGCTCTCAGACCACGGCATCGAGGAGTTCTATGACGAGCCATACACTGATGCTGAGGTTGATGCTATCATGAAGAAGGCTCTCGCTGGCAATGCTCTCACCGTTGAAGAGCAGCGTAAGTATAAGCATGCTTACATGAAGGAGCAGGGCAAGATGGACTATGCTTCAGGTTGGACACAGCAGTACCACTATGGTGCTATCCGTAACAACAACTCTAAGATGTTCGCTAAGCTCGGTCCTGACACAGGCTTCGACTCTATCGGCGAGTTCACCACAGCTAAGGCTATGAGCCACTTCCTCGACGAACTCAACTCTGAGGGCAAGCTCGCTAAGACTATCCTCTACTGTCTTAACCCATCTGCTAACGAGGTTATCGCTACCATGCTGGGCAACTTCCAGGATGGCTCTGTAGCTGGTAAGATACAGTTCGGTTCAGGCTGGTGGTTCCTCGATCAGAAGGACGGTATGGAGAAGCAGATGAACGCTCTCTCAGTGCTCGGCTTGCTCTCTCGCTTCGTAGGTATGCTGACCGACTCACGTTCGTTCCTCTCTTACCCACGTCACGAGTACTTCCGTCGCACCCTCTGCAACCTCGTTGGCAATGACATCGAGGCTGGTCTCATACCATTCGAGGGCTACGAGAAGCAGCGCGTTTACCAGATGATTGAAGACATCTGCTACAACAACGCTAAGAACTTCTTCCAGTTCTAACATTATAATAATGTATTGAGAATAGTAGTAATTTTTTCAATAATATTAGATTTAGGTTTTAGACTTTGGGCTCCTGACCGTGAGGTTAGGAGCCTTTTTTTTTGGTTTTTGGTTTTCGTTTTCGTTTTCGTAGCGAGCTCTGCTCGCGTATCGTAGTGGCTTTGCCACGTATCGTAGCAACCTTTGGTTGCGTTTCGTAGCGCAGCGTTTCGTCCTCGCATCAGCGAGGCTATTGTTAATAAACGCTAAAATGGAGAAAATTCTTCATTCTTCATTCTTCATTCTTAATTATTCTTTGTACCTTTGCACTCGCATTTGAAAAAACAAGTGTATCCGGGGTGTAGCGCAGTTGGTAGCGTTCCTGGTTTGGGACCAGGCTGTCGCAGGTTCGAGTCCTGTCACCCCGACATCAAAAAGGAGCATCTCGAAAGAGGCGCTCCTTTTTTGATTATAGTTTCGTAGCGAGCTATGCTCGCGTATCGTAGCGCAGCGTATCGTAGTGGCTTTGCCACGTATCGTAGCGAGCCCTGCTCGCGTATCGTCTTTAATTTATTAAACCATATAGTTATGAAATTGAATATCGCAGTTCTGGCTGGTGATGGCATCGGACCAGAAATCATGGAACAAGGTGTGGCTGTCATGTCTGCTGTAGCAGAGAAGTTCGGCCATGAGGTAAGTTACAAGGAAGCCCTCTGTGGTGCTCATGCTATCGACGAGGTGGGCGACCCATTCCCTGAGGAGACCTTCAAGGTGTGCGAGGCTGCTGATGCAGTGCTCTTCGCTTCTGTCGGCGACCCTAAGTTTGACAACAACCCTTCAGCTAAGGTGCGCCCTGAGCAGGGTCTGCTCGCTATGCGTAAGAAGCTCGGACTCTTTGCCAACATCCGTCCTGTAACCACCTTCGACTGCCTTGTGCATAAGTCACCACTCAAAGACGAAATCGTTAAGGGTGCCGACTTCATCTGCATCCGCGAACTCACTGGCGGCATGTACTTCGGACAGAAGAAAGAGCCAGGCACCAACGCTGAGGGTGTGGAAGATGCTTTCGACACCAACTACTACTCTCGTCCTGAGGTAGAGCGCATTCTCAAGGTAGGCTACCAGTATGCCCGTCAGCGTCGCAAGCACCTCACAGTGGTCGATAAGGCTAACGTGCTCGCTTCATCACGCCTGTGGCGTAAGATTGCTCAGGAGCTCGCTCCTCAGTATCCTGACGTTGAGACCGATTTCATGTATGTTGACAATGCCGCTATGCGCATGATTCAGGAGCCTAAGTTCTTCGATGTTATGGTAACAGAGAACACCTTCGGCGATATCCTCACTGATGAGGGCTCTTGCATCACAGGTTCTATGGGCTTGCTCCCATCAGCCTCTACAGGTTCTTCTACACCAGTCTTCGAGCCTATCCACGGTTCATGGCCTCAGGGTAAGGGACTCAACATTGCCAACCCTCTCGCACAGATTCTCTCTGTTGCTATGCTCTATGAATACTTCGACCTCAAGGAAGAGGGCGCACTCATCCGCAAGGCTGTTGATGCCTCTCTCGACCAGAATGTCCGCACTCCAGAGATACAGGTTGAGGGTGGAGCAAAATATGGCACTAAGGAAGTCGGCGCATGGATTGTCGATTTCATCAAAAAAGCATAAGTCCTCATGCGCAGACTTATACTGATACTCATCACGCAACTCGTGTTCGCCACTGGCATCAATGCCCAGACGCAGCAGGAGTTGCGTGATTCTCTTTCTATGATAGAGGGTCTTATTAAGGAGCACCCCAAGGCAGTGCGACTCTATCTGCGTAAGGCAGCCCTGCACATCGACCTCGACCAGTGGGGCAAGGCACTCGACTCCTACGATGCAGCCCTCGCCATCATGCCTTATAACCTCACGGCACTCTACTATCGGGGTTATGTCAACCACCACCTTAAGCGTTATCCCTTTGCCCGTCAGGACTACGAGCGCGTGCTCACCATCGAGCCCACACATCGTCATGCCCTCATGGGACTCATCTATACCAATCTCGACGACAGTCACCTCACAGAGGCTTTCGACCAGGCTAACCGCTTTGTCGAGGTCTATCCTGACGATTCCGAACCCTATGCCGTTCGCAGCGAGGTGGAGACTCGCCTCAACATGACCTCTGCAGCCACTGACGACATAGAGCATGCCATCACCATCGAAAAACCACAGGCAGAGAAGAAATACCCCTTCTCTCAAGACGACGACATCGTGAGCTACCAGCTCTCCGCCTTCTCCCTCTATCTCAAGCAGGGCAAACCGCGCCTCGCCCGTCAGTGCCTCGACTACCTCATCCAGAATGGCATACCCCAAGGCTCCCTCTCCGACTACTTCTCCCAGCTCAAGCGATAACCTTTAGCTTTGAGCTTTCTTATTTTTTCTTAGCCACCGTTCCCGTTCTTGCGCTCCTTCGGATGCTCAGGCGCTTCGCGGAACCCGTTCCCGTCCTCGTTACCACCCCAGCACATACTTCGCATCCGCATACCTCCCTATCAGCTCAGCATCCTTCACTGGGTGCAGCTGCTTCGAGTAAGGGTTGCGCTTCGAGGTGTCGATAGGCTTGCCATTCACATCCACGCTGTTAAACTCCCACAGGTGGGCAGTCTTCAGTGCCTCCTCCTCGTGGCTCCAGCCAGCCTCAGGCACATTGTCTAAGGTGCAGTTCAGCAGCACAGCCTCCTGATGAGGGTAACTCTTGTTCTTGTTGCTCGATGTCTTGGCAAGGAAAGAAGTGCCCTTGCCAGTACCCTTGAACGTGCAACTCACAAACACATTGCCGTGGTTCTCCTCGCCGTTCCTTATCCACATAAACGTGCTCGTGCTCACCAGCGTGCAGTGGTTGAAGAACGATGGTCCTCTTCCTAATACCGTGTCGCCATGACCGCTTATGTAGCAGTTCATCCAGTATGTGCTGCCATTCACCTGCAGGGCATCGCCCGAACCTATCACCCCCACATTATCAGCGTAGTTATGGTCGCCGTTCAGCAGAAAACCCTCTGCCTGTCCAGTGCAGTCCGTCTTGAATGTGATGTCCTTGAATATCATATGCTCGCAGTTGTCAGCAGCCACAGCCGCTCTGCGTGATGGGAAGGTGCCCTTCACCTCGTTCGTCTTAATGTCAGCAGGGTGGGGGTTAAACACCTCATTGTTAGGGTAATGCACCAAGGTCGTCTCACGTCCCTCGCCCTCTATCGTCACGTAGCTCTTATTGCGAAAATACACCAGCTCCTGGTATTCGCCCTTCTTCACCTTCACCGTTCTGCGTTCGCTCTCGCCTTGCAGGTAGTCAGGTATGAAGTCCATCGCCCCCTGCAGCGTTGAGAAGTCTCCCGTGCCGTCGCTCGCCACTGTCAGCACCCTCTGCTCTCTGTCAGGCGCCTTCATCTTCGTCCTGAACGTCCAAGCCTTCTTGCCCTTCAGTCCGTCGTGGTTCCTAAACACCCCCTTGTCTATCGTCACGTAATACTCCCTCCCATAGTCCAGCATGTTGTTGTGCAGGTATATCGTAGCCACCTTACCCTTCGCTATGATGGGGTAGAAGTGAAACCCGTCAGAGAATCCCCCTATTATGGTCAGCTGAAACCTCCTCTTGTCAGGCTTGTTATAAGCCGAAGGCGTGCCAGGTCGGGTGTTCCTGTTGGTAATCACCTTGCTCTCATAGCTGTAAGGCACCTTGATATAGTCAGCCCCAGGCGCATCAGGCGTCCTCTCCGTCGGACCAGCCGCAATACTCATGTCCAGCATATCCACCAGTTTCCCCGTCGCCTTGTCATACACTCTGATGCAACCCTTCTCGCCCAGCTGCACCTCCTCGTCAAACTCCATCCTCAACTGAGTGTCAGGATTCACCTCCCTGCTCCCATTCTCAGGAAACAGCCTCACCTCGCCCAGTGCCACCATAGGCACCAGCATCATCAGCATCATTCCTGCCATTCTTTCCATCATCTGTCTCATACTTTTCTTCATGTCTGTATCGTTTAAGTTGTATTATTTGTTCCCGTTCCCGTCCTCGTTCTTGTTCCCGTTCCCGTAGCGAAGCTTTCGTTCCCGTTCCCGTGTCATTCCTTCCGAATGACAATGCAAAGTTACTACATTAACTTAACATGAGCAAATTTTTCTCCGTTTTTAACATCGTAGGAGGTTCCCTCTCCAGAGGCATTACATTTAGGTGTTAAAAGCATTACTTTTATGGTATAAAAGCATTACTTTTAGCGCTAAAAGCATAGCTTTTCTGAAGGGGTAATTTATTTAACGAATAATAGGCTAATAATCAGTAAGTTAAGTGTTAAAATGATGTTTTTTGAAAACAAGGCTTTTTTGCACACTTTTGCCGTTTTGTGCATCTCCGTTTTTAACATTTCAGCAGGTTGTAGCCCCTTATCATTTGTTGCCAATGTTGCCAATGTTGCCAAAGGTGCCAAAGGTGCCAAAGGTGCCACTTGTTTTTTTTACTGAATGTGGTGGTTGAAGGTGGTTGACAAAGATTTATGTTTATGACTGAAATATAAAGTAGAAAAAGAAGAGAGAAACCATTAAAGGAAAAGAGATATCTATATTATATATATAATAACCTATATGTGCACGTGCGCAACAGCGTTGGCACCTTTGGCACCTTTGGCACCCTTGGCACCATTTCGAAAAAAATAAATAAATTTATTTTGTTATTTGCTCTCTTTTTTGTACCTTTGTAGTGTAAAACTAAAACCCGTTGACACACCCCCCTAAAGACACCCCTAAATCAAGATAATGGCTAAGAAAAAAACAGATACCACCTCTATAGGATTTGAAGAAACCATCTGGCGAGCAGCTGACAAACTGCGAGGCAACCTCGATGCTGCAGAATATAAGAATGTAGTGCTCGGCTTGATATTCCTGAAGTTTATCAGCGACCGCTTTGAGGCAAAGTATGAGGAACTGGTGAATGATGAGTATGGCAACCCTGAGGATAAAGACGAGTATGAGGCTGACGGCATATTCTTCGTGCCTGCTGATGCACGATGGAATAACATCAAGGATGCAGCTCACACTCCTGAGATAGGAGTGGTGATAGATAAAGCCCTCGATGCCATAGAGAGCGAGAACATAAAACTTAAAGGTATATTGCCAGGCAACTATGCCCGTCCTGAACTCGACAAACGTCGTCTGGGTGATGTGGTGGATTTGTTCTCAAACATCAGGATGCACTCAGCAGGTGAAGAGCGCGACCTCCTGGGCAGAGTATATGAATACTGTCTGCAGAAGTTCGCCTCGCTCGAAGGCAAGAATGCTGGCGAATTCTACACCCCAAGTTGCATAGTTCGCACCATAGTAGAGGTGCTCCAACCCTACAAAGGTCGTGTCTATGACCCCTGCTGTGGCTCAGGTGGCATGTTCGTTCAGAGTGCAAAGTTCCTCAAGAGCCATCAGAAGGACCTTTCAGGCATCAGTGTCTATGGTCAGGAGGCAAACTCCACCACATGGAAGATGGCTCACATGAATGTGGCAATTCGCGGACTGGAAGCCAACCTCGGCAAGAGCTATGCCGACACCTTCTTCGAAGACCAGCACCCTCTCCTGAAGGCTGACTTCATAATGGCTAACCCTCCCTTCAATCTCAGCGACTGGGGAGCCGACAAACTGCAGAACGATAGGCGTTGGCAGTATGGCATACCACCAGCAGGCAATGCCAACTTCGCTTGGATGCAACACATGATTCACCACCTCTCGCCAATGGGCAGAATAGGTCTGGTGCTCGCTAATGGTGCACTCAGCAGTCAGACTGGTGGCGAAGGGGTGATTCGCCAGCATATAGTGGAGGCAGACCTTGTAGAAGGCATCGTAGCCTTGCCATCTCAGCTCTTCTATAGCACAGGCATACCAGTGTCACTATGGTTCCTCTCTCGCAACAAGGCACAGAAGGGTAAGGTGCTCTTCATTGATGCCCGCAACATGGGCGAGATGGTCACCAGAGCAGTCAGAGAGCTCAGGGAACAAGAGGACATAATGAAGATAGCTGAGACCTTCGACCGCTATCGTCAGGGCACCTTAGAAGATGAGAAAGGTTTCTGTGCAGTCAAGACCTTAGACGAGATAGCCCAGCAGGACTATATCCTCACCCCTGGCCGCTATGTGGGCATAGCAGAGCAGGAGGATGATGGCGAGCCCTTCGCCCAGAAGATGAGTCGCCTGACCTCAGAGCTCAGCACCCTCTTCGCTGAGAGCCATCGCCTGGAAGATGAAATCAAGAGACAACTCGCCAGCATAGGCTTCAAGGTTGAGTGAGGGTGCTAAGGTCGATAAGGTCCTTAGAGTCCTTAAGGTCCTTAAAGTCCTTAAAGTCCTTAAGGTCCTTAAAGTCATTAAAGTCAAACAAAAAAAACAAAGAACCATGCCAGAAAAGTTAATCAGACCAGTGGGCAACTACCGCAAGCTGCTGTCTTACCAGAAGACAGAGGTCATTTACGAGATGACCTTCTACTTCTGTCAGAAGTATCTGCAGAAGGGTGACAGAACCATCGACCAGATGGTGCAGGCAGCTCGCTCTGGCAAACAGAACATCATAGAGGGTTGTGCTGCTTCAGCCATTTCCTCAAAGACAGAGATAAAGCTGGTGGGGGTGGCAAAGGCAAGCCTGCAAGAGTTGCTTGAAGACTATATAGACTATCTGCACACTCGCCACCATCGTCAGTGGGAAGAGGGTTCTGAGGAGTGGACTGCCATGCGTGAGTTGGGCAAGAAGCATAATGATGCTGCCTTCTTTATGAACCTTTGCGAAACTCGTCCACCAGAGACGATAGCTAACATGGCTATCATCCTAATCAATCAAGCCGACTATCTGCTCTTCAAGCAACTGGAGCGACTGGAAAAAGATTTCGTCAACCAAGGGGGCTTCTCTGAGCGCATGATGAGAGTAAGAAAAGAAAAAAGAGGATTTTGACTATGGGAGAGTGGAAAGAATATAAGTATACAGATTTATGTACCCTTATAGGTGGAGGTACACCTAAAACTAGCGAACCCATGTATTGGGGTGGTAAAATTCCATGGCTTTCAGTGAAAGATTTTGGAAATGATGAAAAGTATGTATATAAAACTGAAAAAACAATTACAGAGGCAGGGTTGAATAACAGCTCAACAAAATTATTAAATAAGGATGATATTATTATATCAGCAAGAGGTACTATTGGGGCTATAGCAATGCTCGCCTCAGAAATGGCTTTTAATCAATCATGTTTTGGTATTCGTTCCAATAATCTATCAGACCAGCATTTTTTATATTATCTTACTAAAACAAAGATTGGTGAATTACGTAAGTCTTCTCATGGTTCTGTCTTTGATACAATTACTAGAGATACTTTTGAAAAGATAGATTGTCTCATTCCTCCCCTCCAAACCCAACAAAAAATCGCTTCCATTCTTTCTGCTCTCGACGATAAGATTGAGGTGAATAGGAAGATTAACGAGAACTTGGAGCAACAGGCACAGGCTTTGTTTAAGTCTTGGTTTGTAGATTTTGAACCCTTCAAGAATGGTGAGTTCGTGGAGAGCGAACTGGGAATGATTCCTAAAGGATGGAGAGTGGGGAAACTATCTGAGATAGCAGATGTAAATCCTTATAGAAATCTAAAAAAAGGAATAAATGCGTTATATCTTGATATGAAGAATATGCCAACTAAGGGCTCATTTCCTATGAATTGGGATTATAAATTATATTCAGGTGGCATGAAATTCAAAAACGAAGATACTTTGATGGCACGAATTACTCCATGCTTGGAGAATGGAAAAGTGGCTTATGTGAATTTCTTAGAAGATGATGAAATTGCATTTGGCTCTACAGAATATATAGTAATGACGCCCAAAGATGGTTTTATGCCAGAATTGCTTTATTTCCTGTGTAGGGATGATTTCTTTAAAGGATATGCAACTAAAAATATGAATGGTAGCAGCGGAAGGCAAAGAGTTTCTGCAGAAACAATAGGGAAATATCCAATAGCTATTCCTCCTAAAGTACAAATAGAGTCGATAGCATCTTATTATAAAGGAATTATGGATAATGTAAAGAAAAATGGATTAGAATCTCGTCGCCTCGCTTCCCTTCGCGATACCCTTCTTCCAAAACTGATGAGTGGTGAACTAAAAGTTAACGAATTATGAATGACGAACGCTTCACAGAAGAGAAATATGAACAGGCACTGATAGAACTGTTTCAGTCGTTGGGCTATAGTTATGAGTATGGTCCAGACATGGAGCGTGACTATAGGGAGCCAGTTGACAAGGAGGAGTTGCAGAATTGCCTCCAGAGGGTGAATGCAACAACTCTTGGCAAGAGAATGCCTGAGGAGGTTTATGAGCAGGTGATAAGTGAAGCGGTGCGCTTGGTGACAAGCATAAAGGAGGGACTGCTGGAGCAACGCAACGAGGCATTCATGGACTACCTGCAGAATGGGGTAGAGGTGCCTTACCAACAGGAGGGCAAGCAGAAGACCTGTCTGGTGAAACTGATAGACTATGACAGGGCTGAGCGCAACAAGGTGAAGGTGGTGAACCAATACAGAGTGGAGGAGTATGGCAAGATAAGATGTGACATGGTGGTGTTCATGAATGCTCTGCCACTGGTGGTGATAGAACTGAAATCACCATCGAGAGAAGAGACTGACGATGAGGATGCCTACCTACAGATAAAGCAGTATCAGCAGAAGTGTCCTTCGCTGTTCGTATATAACGCTTTCTCAGTGATAAGCGACATGCTGACCACAAGGGCTGGCACCATAACAGCTCCTGAGAACCGCTTTATGGAGTGGAAATCAAAGTATGGCGACTATGAGTCAACAGCTGCTGCTGACTATCACACTTTCTTTGAGGGCATATTCCCCGCAGAGCGACTGGTTGACATCATAGGCAACTTCATCTGCTTTGACCATAAGGAGGGAAAGAGGGTGAAGGTGATGAGTGCATACCATCAGTATTTTGCCGTAAACAAGGCGATAAAGAGCGCTGAGGGAGCATACCAGAGAAAGGATGGCAAGGGTGGTGTGTTCTGGCACACTCAGGGCTCAGGCAAATCATTCTCTATGGTGTTCTTTGTGCATAAACTGCTGAGCACTGCAACAGGGCTGTCAATAGTAGTGGTGACAGACCGTAACGACCTTGACCAACAGCTATACACTCAGTTTGCTGGATGCAGCAAGTTTATAAGACAGGTGCCACAGCGAGTGGGCTACGAACTGAATGCCAAGAGTCAGGAGGTGAAGGCTGCTGACGGAGGAAGGTCTGACCTGAAAAACAAACTCAAAGGACTGGAGACTGGAGGCATAATATTCACCACGATACAGAAGTTTGAAGAAGGCACAGGACTGCTGAGCGACAGAAGCAACATACTGGTGATAACGGATGAGGCACATCGCTCGCAGTATGGTGACGAGAGATGGGACGAGAAGGCTGGCAAACTGAAGAAAGGCTATGCCCTGCTATTGCGTGAGGCTCTGCCTAATGCCACCTATGTGGGATTTACGGGCACTCCTATATCAGAGAGAGACAGAGACACCAAGGAGGTGTTTGGCGACTACATAGATGTGTATGACATGACACAGGCAGTGGCTGACGGAGCTACGAAACCTGTGTTCTATGAGAGCAGGGTGATAAACCTGAAACTGGACGAGAAGGCTCTGAGACAACTGGATGATGCTTTCGACGAACTGGCTGACGAAGGGGCTAACGACGAACAGATAAACAAGGCTCGACGTGATAACAGTGGCATAAAGAGCCTGCTGTGTAGTGATGCCACCATCAACAGCCTGTGTGACGACATACTGAAACACTACGAGGAAAACCGTCAGTACGAACTGACGGGCAAGGCTATGATAGTGGCTTATAACAAGAAGGCTGCAGTGAAGATATACAAGAGGATACTGGAGCTGAGACCTTCATGGACAGAGAAGGTGCATGTGGTGGCAAGTCCTGGCAATCAGGATGACCCTGAATGGCATGACATAATATCTGACAGGAACAACAGGGAGTTTGCCAAACTCTTTAAGGATGATGAGAGCCCCATGAAGATAGCCATAGTGGTGGATATGTGGCTGACAGGATTTGATGTGCCATCACTCGCCACGATGTATGTGTATAAGCCTATGAAGGGACATAACCTGATGCAGGCAATAGCAAGGGTGAACAGAGTGTTCCCTGAGAAGGCTGGAGGACTGATAGTGGACTATGTGGGCATAGCATCGGCTCTGAAGCAGGCTATGAATGACTATACAAGGAGAGACCAGAAGAGATTTGGCGACCCTGACATAGTGAAGACGGCGAAGGTGAAGTTTCAGGAGAAACTGGAAGTGTGCCGAGACCTGATGCATGGCTATGACTACAGCCTGTTCTATGATGGCACCAACGACCAGAGGGCAAGGACTATCACAGGAGGCGTGAACTTCATCTTAGGAAAAGACCTTAAGGACCTTAAAGCCCTTAATGCCCTTAAAGCCCTTAACGCCCCTACTGCCCCTAAGGCCTTCATAGCCGAGAGCCAACTGCTGCATAATGCTGAGACACTATGCCGCTCACTGCTGACAAGACAGGAGAAACTGGAGGTGGCATTCATGGATGCTGTGAGGGTGATGCTGAGTCGCTTCACTCAGAAGGGTAAGGTAAGCAAGAAGGAGATAAACGAGCGCATAGCAACACTGCTGGAGCAGAGCATACAGAGCACTGGGGTGATAAACCTCTTTGAAGGCAGAGAGTTCTCACTGCTTGACGAGGGCTTTATGGAGGAAGTGCGCAAGATGAAGGAGAAGAACATTGCCATACAATTGCTGGAGAAACTGCTGAAGGAACGCATAAGGAAATTTGAACGTACCAATATAGTGCAGAGCCAGAAATTCTCTGACCTGCTGAACCAGGCTCTGAGCAACTACCTGAAAGGCATGCTCACAAATGAAGAGGTGATAGAGGAACTGCTCAAGATGGCTGAGGAGATAAAGCGCTCAGAAGAGCAGGGCAACGAGCTGGGACTGTCAGCAGAAGAAAAAGCATTCTATGATGCACTCTCATCACCAGAAGGCATCAAGGAGGCTTATAGCGACGAGCAGTTTGTGGCATTGACTAAGGAACTGACAGAGCAGTTGCGCAAGAATCGCACCATAGACTGGAACAGAAAGGAGTCAAGCCGTGCCAAGATGAGAGTGCTGGTGAAGCGACTGCTGAAGAAATACAAATACCCACCTGAGGGCAGAGAAAAGGCTCTGGAGGTGGTAATGGCTCAATGCAACAAGTGGGCTGACGATGATTATAACCTGACCTATGATGATACCCCTCAGTATGAAAGCAGAATCGTCAGAATGCCTATGCCTTATCCTGCACCAGAAGACAACGATGTGAAGATGGCTGCAGAAGATCATGGAATAGTGGAGGAATAACTAAAACTGAAGAATATGAAGAAACTGATTGCTCTTTTAATTTTTGTCATCATAGCGGTGACACTGGTGATTACATGTCCTGACAAGGAACAGCATCTGACGGCTCTGAATAATGAATGGACATCTTATATGGATGAAAAGAGAATGGAGGAGGATGCTGGAAAACAGACGGATGATGACCTGTTTAAGAAGGGACTGAATTTATTGATTTATTCGGCTGCTGGAGGTTTCGTAAAGGCTATGTTTGAACAGCAACTGATAGTGAAGAACAACTTTATATATAGCACTGGGGAGATAAATACTGATGAGGGCTCGAAGGTGGTGTCTCTCGGCTTGCTCGGACATGTCTTCGTGTTCCTGGATGCTGATAAGATTAAGGAAGGATTGGTTTTCAATAAATAGAACAAAACCAAGAAAACTGATTCTCTATTCCTCGCAAAGACTAAGGACAACTCCTACGGAGTATTTGATGGTTCATCAACACATCCTTATGTGAGCAAGCTCACCAAGTATGTATTAATTGCTCCATCACTGGCTCTGCCAGTTGTCCTTAGTTACGCAAAAGAGCCAAGACGCTTCTCCGAAGCTTACGCAAGGAGACCCCCTCTAACTCCCCCATTAAGGGGGAGGACTTTGCACACTGTCCGCATGGCGAGTACGAAACGTGGCTACGCCACTACGAAAACGAAGACGAAGATTTTTTGATTAACAAAAACACTAAAAACCCCTGTCAAGGTCATAAGTCTTTCAGACTCTCGCAGTCCTTCAAGTGATATGTTCTTTATGTGCAAGCACCTAAGTCCATGTCCCTTGCAGTCCTGCACCCTCCTAACGTCAGGTTATGCCCTTGTCAGGAAAAACAATAAAAAACCACCATGCGGAGTGTGTGATCTTTGTTTTTCCACTCGGAGAGTGGGGTTTTTTCTTTTTGAAAGTTGTGACATTCATAGATGTGTCATGGTGTTGGTAAGAATATGATGTAAGCTCGCTTACAATCAGGTTCTTGACTACAGCAGGACAAGGCACACAGTGCCAAACTTTCAAAAAGGGTTATTCTTGTTTTTGTTTTAGAATAAACTAGGGATAAAGGGCAAATTTGCCACAAAAAGGTAAAATGGAATGATGCCAAATAACCAATACTAGAAGGACGGGTTATGGTCTTTTTCAAACTTTTATTTGCATATATGGAAAAGTTTTGCTAATTTTGCAGTCGCAAAAAGATTGAGTGCCGATATGGCTCAGTTGGTAGAGCAACGCATTCGTAATGCGTGGGTCACGAGTTCGAGTCTCGTTATCGGCTCCACAAGAACCAGGCTTCGAGGCTTGGTTCTTTTTGTTTCGCGGCAATAGCTCAGTTGGTAGAGCAGCGGCTTCCCAAGCCGCAGGTCACGGGTTCGAGCCCCGCTTGCCGCTCTAAAATTTAAGAAAACAACCATGACAACCAGGACAACAAAAGACCACGAATAACACGAATAACACGAATAATAAAGACAATCAGGACAAGGACAACAAAAGACCACGAATAACACGAATAATAAAGACAACCAGGACAACCATGACAACATTTAAATGCTTCGACTATCATATAGTTTATGGTATTGTCTAAGTGGCTGTAAGCCACGTTAACTCCTTCTAACTCCTTCTAACTCCTTTAACTTCTAAAAAGTTGAGCACAGCGAGTCCCTATATATTAATAAGGTATAAGGGGAGAATGGGCGAAATGTTATAGAATTGTGAACGGGGCTGAATGAACCTTAACAAACAGGCTTATAGTTGACGAAGGTCAAGAAAAACACGCTGTGTGCGCACACAATTTGAAAAATCCTTGCACAGTATTGCAAATCGACGTACCTTTGCATCGACAAAAGGAACGAAAGGGTTCTGAATGTCGATTGATTAGTTAGTATATTACTTAGATTAAAAAAGAAAGGATCGCATTATGATTAAGAATGTATTAGTTTGGATGGTACAGCATACCCCAATCACAGAGTTCTATGCTGAGGCATAAACTGAAAGTAATGCCCAGCTTAAGAATAGAAGTTAGTTTGATTAGTTAGAATATTGGTTAGTTAGTTTTAAAAGAAAGGATTGTATTATGATTAAGAAAGTATTAGTTTGGATGGTAGAACATACCCCAATCACTGAGTTTTATGTTGAGGCATAAACTAAAGTAATGCAAAGTACCTAACCTTAAAAAGAGGAGTCCTCCCCACGATGAGTGGAGAGGACTTTTCCTTTTATAGAACTCGCTGCGCTCGTACGAAACGCAATCAAAGATTGCTACGATACGCACCTCTGGTGCTACGAAACGGCGCAAGCGCCTACGAAAACGAAGACGAAAACCTTTTGCCCCCTTTAAACTTTTGAACTCTTGAACAGGCTAAGAAGTCTTAGCCGTCAGCAGCACTACGTTCTCGACATGGGGGGTGTGAGGGAACATATCGACTGGCTGGACATGGGTGACCTGGTAGTCGGCATCGAGGAGCTGGAGGTCGCGAGCCTGGGTGGCTGGGTTGCAGCTGACATAGACGATGCGCTGAGGGTGGGCATTCATGATGACCTTGATAACGTCTGGATGCATGCCTGCTCGTGGTGGGTCGGTGATGATGACATCTGGACGTCCATGCTCAGCGATAAAGTCGTCAGTGAGTATGTCTTTCATGTCGCCTGCATAGAAGAGGGTGTTGTCGATACCATTGAGCTGGGAGTTTATCTTGGCATCCTTGATGGCATCTTCTACATACTCTATGCCTATGACCTGCTTTGCCTTGCGAGCCACGAAGTTGGCGATGGTGCCTGTGCCTGTGTAGAGGTCATAGACGAGTTCGTTGCCTGTGAGTGAGGCGAAATCTCGTGCAACCTCGTAGAGGTGCAGTGCCTGCTCGGTGTTGGTCTGGTAGAATGATTTTGGTCCTACCTTGAACTTGAGGTCTTCCATGAGGAGGAAGATATGGTCTTCGCCCTTGAAGAGCTGGACGGGCAGGTCGCCGAAGGTGTCGTTGCACTTGGGGTTATACACCCACATGAGTGAGGTTATCTGTGGAAACTCGTCTGCTAAGAACTGAAGGAGCGACATGGCTGCATCGCGGTCGAGGCACTTCTGCTGGGTGAGTTCGCTGTCGAGCCAGTCTTTGGCTGCCTGCTTGTCTGCAGCGTTGGCTCGCCTGTTGTTGCCTCGTGGAGGACAGCTGTCCATGTGGAGGGTTGGTCCGAACTGCACCAATACCATCCACTCGCCTGAGTTGCTGCACCTTATTATTATATCGCGAAGGAGTCCTACCTGCTGGCGGAGGTCGAAGAAGGTGAGCTGGTGGTCAAGGGCATACTGATAGATGCTGTTGCGAATCTGGTTGTGGAGGTCGTCCATAAGCCAGCATTTCTCTATGGGGAGTATCTTGTCGAAGGCTCCAGTGATGTGGAAGCCTATGCCTGGCTGGGTGAGTCCCTCATCCTGAGGCATGAACTGGAGTTGCTCGCGGGTGTACCATCGCTTGTTGCAACAGCCAAAGTCGAGTTTGTTGCGATATTCCCACGTCTTGACGCTGCCCTTGATGGGCGAGAAGGGTGGGAGGGCTATCTTGCCTATGCGAGTGAGCTGGTCTTCTACCTGCTTCTGTTTGAAGGCGAGCTGTTCCTCATAGGGCAGGTTCTGCCATTTGCATCCTCCACAGATGCCAAAGTGCTGGCATTGGGGCTCTATGCGCTTGGGTGACGGCTTGACGAGTCTTACCACCTCGCCCTCGGCATAGGAATGCTTTTTGCGGGTTATCTGCACATCGACCACATCGCCTGGCACACAGAAGGGTACGAAGACTACGAGCGAGGGGTGCTGCTCTGACTGTGTGGCAATATGAAACAGGCATTTGCCTTCAGCGGCAACTGCCTCAATGGTTACATTCTGTAAAAGGGGGAGTTTCTTTTTCAAGTTGAAAGTTGAAAATTGAAAGTTGAAAGATTTTTATTCAATTATGTTAAACCGAATTTGGTGCAAAGTTAATAATAAAAGTTGAAAGTTGAAAATTGAAAGTTGAAAGTTTTGGGGTTTTGGTAATATTTTACTAAAAAATGTTTGTTTATGCTTGGGTTTGAGATAATTTTTGTAACTTTGCGAATGCTGCGTGTGGTAAAACACATATAGGCAACCCACTGAAAACACTAAACAATATTAAAAAATAACTATTAACACAATGTCACAGAAAAGAGTTTACACCTTCGGTAACGGACAGGCTGAGGGTAACGCGCAAATGCGTGAACAACTGGGCGGCAAGGGTGCTAACCTTGCGGAGATGAACCTGATTGGTGTTCCTGTACCTCCAGGTTTCACTATCACCACAGACACATGTAACGAATATTATGCAGTAGGTCAGGAGAAGATCGTAGAACTGCTTCAGGATGAGGTGAATGCAGCAGTTAAGCACATTGAGAAACTGATGAACAGCCAGTTTGGTTCAGTGGAGAACCCTCTGCTGGTGAGCGTTCGTTCAGGTGCTCGTGCTTCTATGCCTGGCATGATGGATACCATCCTCAACCTGGGTCTGAACGACGCAGTGGCTGAGGGTATGGTGAAGAAGACTGGCAACCCACACTTCGTATATGACTCATATCGCCGTTTCGTACAGATGTATGGCGATGTGGTATTGGGCATGAAACCAGTGAACAAGACTGACATCGACCCATTCGAGAAGATTATAGAAGAGGTGAAGAAGGAGCAGGGCGTAGTGCTCGATAAGGACCTGAGCGTGGAGTCGCTGAAGAAGCTCGTGGAGCTCTTCAAGAAAGCTATCAAGGAGCAGACAGGAAGCGACTTCCCAGAAGACCCAATCACACAGCTCTGGGGCGCTATCTGCGCTGTGTTCCGTTCTTGGATGAACGAGCGCGCTATCCTCTACCGTAAGATGGAAGGTATTCCTGACGAGTGGGGTACTGCTGTATCAGTTATGGCAATGGTATTTGGCAATATGGGCGACACCAGTGCTACGGGCGTTTGCTTTTCTCGTGATGCTGGCAACGGCGAAAACCTCTTCAATGGTGAGTACCTTATCAATGCTCAGGGTGAGGACGTTGTGGCAGGTATCCGTACGCCGCAGCAGATCACGAAGATCGGTTCTCAGCGATGGGCTGAGCGTGCTGGTATCTCTGAGGCTGAGCGCGTTGCAAAGTATCCTTCTATGGAGGAGGCTAT
>JAEEGL013355782.1_pt1 | contig 48942 bp, 32 predicted proteins | sample 9134231 | NCBI WGS metagenome assembly JAEEGL01 (sample SAMN16246548, study PRJNA631951) | gut metagenome | biome: gut microbiome; feature: rumen; material: fiber-attached | host: Bos | place: Iran: Karaj | collected 2018-10 | reverse complement strand
GTTGTCGTTGATATCCATGTCGCAGCTCGTCAGCACCAGTCCGGCTAAAGCAATAAACATTATCTTTTTCATATTGTAGTCTCCTTTCCTAATTTAGAATTTAACGTTGAGGTTGAAACCGAACTTACGCGAGCTGGGGTTAGCACTGTACTCACCGAAGTTAGCAGTAAGGTCGTTACCGAATGTAGAGGTTTCAGGATCCACGAAAGTATTGCTGCTGGGCGTCCAGACAAACAGGTTGTTGCCGAAGAACGACAGGCGCAGGCCCTGTACGAAGGTTCCCTTGAACCACTTGCGAGGCATGTCCCAACCGAGGACCACCTGGCGCAGCTTCATATAGCTTCTGTTGATGAGGGAGAACGACTCAACCTCGTCGGCACCATTGTTCCAGTAGTTGTAGAGGTTCGTGCCATACAGAGGAATGTTGTTCTCTGAGTAGGTGCCGTCACCATTGTCAATCACTGAGTTGGGCACCACGAACGGGTTACGGTCGTTGTATGCAGTCTGCATGGCATTACCGGTGAAGTACTCGATGTCCTTTGTACGCGAGAACATCAAACCACCATGACGCACATCGAGGTCAGCCGACAGCGAGATGCCCTTGTAAGTAAAGGTGGTGTTGAAGCCCATCTGGTACTTGTTGCTCATGAAGCCGACATCGACGAGGTCGTCACCATTCTGAGGCAGACCATCGGCATCAACGATAATCTGGCCAGCTTCATTGGTCTTAGCCACGTGGCTACGCCAGACACCCAGTTCCTGACCCTCGACAGCATAGAGGCCTACGCCACCGCTGAAGCCGTAGATGAGTGCTTCGTTACCCAGCTCGTCGGGCAGGTCGATAACCTTGTTGTAGTTCTTGGTGAAGTTCCAAGAGATGTCCCACTTGAAGTCCTTAATCTTGATAGGCGTAGCGCTGACCAACAGCTCGATACCACGGTTGCGAACCTTACCCATGTTGATGTTCTGCGAGGTGTAGCCCGAAGCAGCATCCATGCTCAGAGTGGTAATCTGCTTGTCAGTGTTACGGTTGTAGTAGGTGACATCGAACGACAGGCGGTTCTGCAGGAAGGCCATGTTCAGACCGAACTCAGTCTCAGTGGTCATCTCAGGGCTCAGGGTCGAGCTTCCCAGCGTGTTACCAGCAGTGTAGGCGTTGGTACCAGTCTTGGCGAACGGGAAGTTAGAGTTGCCCCAGTAGCTCGACGACGTGCCGGCCTGTGCATACACAGAATTAGTCATGTAGACCGAAGCGTCGTTACCCGTCTTACCATAGGCGGCGCGAACCTTACCAAACGAGATGATATCCTTCAGGTTCTGCGGCAGCATCTCAGTGAAGATCCAGCTCACCGTAGCACCGGGATAGAAATACGAGCGGTTGTCCTTAGGCAGCGTCGATGACCAGTCGTTACGAGCAGTCAGCGTCAGGTAGAGCATGTTGTCCCAGCCCAGTTCAGCCTGGCCGTAGACACCCATGGTGCGGAGCTTCGACTCATACTGCTCGACACTGGGGATTTCACTCGAGTTAGACACGTTGTAGAACGTGGGGATGGTCAGGTTGGTGACACCTGCATAGACGTAAGAATAGCGATACTCACGACCATTCAGACCGAGGACGCCATTTACGTCGAGCTTACCAAACTGCTGAGTGTAGTTCAGCATCAGGTCGTGCTCAATCTGGCGGCGACGAGTGGTCTGCTGTGAGGTGCTACCCGTCATCTTCGAAAGCTGGTCTTCAAAGTTAGGCGTGTTGGGATACATCACAGCGTAGTTGGGAGCACCAGCAGCACGGTGACCCGTCGAGGTGTCCAGACCCAGACGATAAGTCAGCTTGAAGTAAGTCAGGAAGTCATAATCCAGCTGGAACTTACCATAGAGACGCTCGCTCTCATAGTTGTTATCGTAGTCCTGAAGCAGCTGGTAGGGGTTGATGATGCCGTAGGGCGTGTAGTAGTAACCCGGCGTGTTGAAGATGTTGCCCAGGTCCCTGCACTCCACGATGGAGATGTCACGCGGTGTCTGCATGATGGCATTGTACATCGAGTTCTCCTGCTGACCAGCCGTCACGAACGAGTTCTTCTGGAAAGCATAGTTCATCGAGGTGCTGAACGTCACGTTGCCAGTCTTGTGGCTGCCACGGGCTGAGAAGGTGTACTTGTCGTAGCTATCCTTCCGCGTGGGGATGATACCATTGTCACTGATCTGTGAGAACGACACGAAGTAGTTCGACTTGTCAGTAGCACCGTTGAACGACAGGCTGTTCGAGTAGCGGAAGCCAGTGTCGAAGAAGTCCTTGATATTGTTCTCGATGGGCAGGTACGACTTTATCTGCTGTGTGCCGTTGAACTCACGGCCATAGCGCAGCGTCGAGCCGTCGAACTTCGGACCCCATGAGCCGTTCTCAATGTCGGTCTTGTCACCGTCCCAGCCCATACCGAAGCTGTTCTGCATCTGAGGCAGGCGCATCACCTGTTCCCACTGCACACCACCGTTGTACTCCACACCGATGGCCTTGTTCTCCTGCTGCTTACCACTCTTAGTGGTGATGACCACCACACCGTTAGCAGCACGGCTACCATACAGAGCTGTAGCAGCAGCACCCTTCAGAATGGTCATCGACTCCACGTCGTCAGGGTTGATGGCGTTGGCTCCGTTACCAAAGTCGTAGGAACCATCGAGGCTGCCGTTGTAAGTAGTATTGTTCAGCATAGGCACACCGTCGATCACATACAACGGCTGGTTGCTGCCCGTCAGTGAGCTGAAACCACGAATGATGACCGAGTTAGAAGCACCCGGGTCAGCAGCACCAGTGTTGATCTGCACACCGGCAACCTTACCTGCCAAGCTCGACATCACATCAGCTGTGCGAGCTTCAGAAATCTTGTCACCATCGACAGCCGTGGCTGAGAAACCGAGGGCCTTCGACTGGCGCTTGATACCCATGGCCGTCACCACCACCTCATCGATGGCATTGGCATCGAGGCCGAGGCGGACAACCATGCCGTCACGGGCTGTCATCGTGTTCGTCTGCATACCAACATAGGTGACGCGGATCTGCGTCTTGTTGGCAGGCAACGTCAGCGAGAACTTACCCTGACCGTTTGTTACTGTACCGACATTAGTGCCTACAACGAGCACGCTGGCGCCAATGACTGGCTGATCGTCCTCTTGAGACACCACGGTACCACTGACTTTCGTCTGGGCAATCACTCCCCCAACCAGGAGGAAGAGGCCCACTAACAATGTCATTAGTCTTTTTTCCATAAATCTCTCTCGTTTTTTTGTTATTAATAATTAGTTGGGGTTTGTATATGCTAATCGATGAATTTCCCCTTTATCCTGTGCGCCTCAACGGCGAAAAGAGCTGTTAACACAATGTAACAAGGCGCAAAAGTAGGCAATTGTTTTCAAAACGCCAAACTTTTTTAATAAAAATTGCCCAAAAAGGTGAAAAAAGTAGCAAATATCAAGGTTTACGCACCCAAAAACGTCACATTTATAAGCCAGAATGTCCAATTCACAATTAATAATTCACAATTCACAGTGTATAATTCAGAATGCACAATACAGAATGCAGAACCAAAGCTTATACAATATAATAATAATGTACGCGCGAAAGATTGTTCAATCCGCCAATCCACGGGCCGCCAATGTAGGGGCTGACCCATTCTTGCGTCCCTACGGTAGCAAGCGAACAAGCTCGAGCGCCCGAGCTACGCTCGCCTACCCGTAGCCTTTGTGCCAGCCCGTTGGCCCCTTAGGGCCAGTGTAAATTTGAAAGACAACACAAACAACTCTAACAACCCTCCAATAGCATCCCCAACACAAACAACATCCTGGGCGCAAGCGCCCATCCGCAACAACGCATCGGAGCCATCTCCCTAAGACATCCCCTCCCCTACAGCAACTACTATGATGTTGAGGTATCGGGTGCCAAGGCATACACGGCTGCCCTTGACGCTGCTGCCGGAACCATTACCTGCAAGGAGATTACCGACGGCAAGGTGCCTGCAGGCGCCGGTGTGCTGATCTACGGTGATGCAAGTGCTACGGTGACACTGACCCCGACGACAGATGCCGCCGCCCTGACAGGCAACAACCTGAAGGCCACCACACTGGCCAATGGCACGCTGGCTGCCAAGGAAGCCAACGGCACTTACTACGTCCTGAGTGGCGACACGTTCAAGACGTTCACTGGCACAGCCTTCACAGCCAACAAGGCTTACTTCGAGGCACCTGCCACTGCCCGTCCCTTCACCATCGTCTTCGGAGGTGAGACCACAGGCATCAACACCGTGCTGACCAACGGTGCCGACAGCAACGAGACATTCAACCTTGCCGGCCAGCGTGTGGCTACTCCCCAGAAGGGCCTCTACATCGTCGGTGGAAAGAAGGTCATCGTGAAGTAATTCACACAGAGAACAATCACACAAACCAATTTGTTTCAAAGAAAAGGAATACGATCATGAAAAAGATATATTTGCAACCTACCACCACAGAGGTGAAAGTCGAGACACTGGGCATGATAGCAGCCTCTGACCCCAAACCGGGTTTCAACCCTGGCGAAGAAACCACCGTGATGGAGTCACGCCAAAGCCACAGCAGTGTATGGGGCGACGAGGAGGAGTAACAACAGCCTCCTCACAGCCCCCTCACAGCCCCCTCCAACCTCCCCCTTGGGGGAGGCTTTTTTTTAGTTACCAAAGAGCCGCAAATGTGGGCTACTGTCCCCACGTTCCTAACTGGCACAATGTTTCAAATGTCGCATACGTTCAAACTTGTAGTTTATACAAGAAAACGACATTTTCATTCAACGCTTCACTTTTGATGTATGTTACTATATATCAAGATGTTACAGTGAAGGATTTTCAACAGGCTCTATCCTTGGGTAAGAAGGTGACATTTAGGTGAGTGAATCTCGGGTTTTGTAATCTGATTCTCGAGTTTTGCAAATCTATTCTCGGGTTTTAAGATCTGATTCTCGGGTTTTAGAAAAGAAAACGCCTGTTTTAAAAACGTAAGTCATAGGTTTACAACATGTAAACCCCATACTTACGACATGAAAACCCCATACTTACGACATGAAAGCGGCATTCAAATCGAGAATAATTGCCTGCATTCGTTTTTGAAGACAACATAGACAACATAGACAAGATGACATCAAGATAACATCAAATGATAGAGACAACATCAAATGATATGGTCAAACCATCTCTGCATGACGCTGCGTCTTCAACGTGAGGCGAAGGATGTAATGCTGAGTCCCTACTAAACAGACCCTTCACCAGAATGCGCTTGCAATGAGGCGGTTACGGAAAAAGTGAATAGTTTTAAGATTACCGTTCACAGCAATAATATCGCAACGACATCAGTAATCACAAGACACCGAAGCCAACTCCACCCATAGCAAGAGCGTTGTCATGCAAAAGGCGAAAAACACTTTTTAGGGAAATTAACAAACTTTTTCGCACTTTTCTATTTAGTTTCATCTTTTTTTGTATTTTTGCAAACGCTTTTCGTTCCCTGAAGCAAGAATCAAATAAAATCGTGGCCTTCAAATGTTACCATCTTGAGGATAACTAATAATTGCAAGTCAGCTTCACACAAGCGTGAAACACTAGTGTCTACTAAAAATTTTTAGCACTTCAAAAAGTGACAATTTGTAAGTTAGTCCTTGAATTCGAGCTGTAGCTGGACATAACGTTTGTCTTCGATCTCCGCAATGCTTGCTTCGGTGAGAAGATCTACCAAGGGCATCCTCGTTAGCAACGAGACATTCAAAATTCTTAATACGTCATAAGTATCCATCTTCAGTTTCAGTTCACTTTGGATGATAGCCACCAGGCAATAGGCGATGATTGCGGCATAGATTTGTATCTTTACGGCATTCTGTTTTTTTTCACACAGAGGCACGGAGGGCATGGAGGCTCCGCAGGAGTAGAGGAGATGTTGTGGTTGTTTTTTGTGCTGCAAAAGTACATAATTATCTCTGAAAAGGGGATAAAAGTATACGTATAAATTGAGACTGTTGGGGCTAATCATTGTTGATCGATGTGAACGGCGACGACCAGGTGGACATCGGTGACATTGTGGCCATTACGAACATCATGGCCGGCAATCAATAACGATGCGACAATGGAGGTAAGGAGGACCTTAGTGTTTCTGCCTGCATTCAGTCTGACAATTTCCTCTGCCAACTGATAATGATTCTTTAAAAATCCGCGAAACTTTGGCTGTTTCGCGGATTTTTTGTAATTTTGCACCAAATTTGCTACGCCGTTTTGAGCGGTTACTAAATACGAACATTATCAGATGGAAGACTTCATACACCTTCACGTACATACATACTACTCCATACTGGACGGACAGTCGAGTATTAAGAAGCTGGTAAACAAGGCTGTGGGCGACGGCATGCGTGGCATGGCGATTACCGACCACGGCGACATGTTTGGCATCAAGGAGTTCCACGACATTGTGAACGACCTGAACAAGAAGCGGCAGAAGGAGGGGCAGGAGCTTTTCAAGCCCATCTTCGGCTGCGAGATGTACGTTTCGAAGTACGGCCCCAAGGAGCAGAAGAACGGTAAGCAGGACCAGAGTGGCTACCACCTCATCGTGCTTGCCAAGAACTACAAGGGCTACAAGAACTTGATCAAGCTGGTGTCGAATTCGTGGGTTGACGGTTTCTACATGCGTCCACGTACCGACCGTGCCGACCTTGAGCGTTACCATGAGGGGCTGATCGTCTGCTCGGCCTGTATCGCCGGCGAGGTGCCACGTAAGATTCTCAACGGCGACATGGCAGGTGCCCGTGAGGCCGTGGAGTGGTATCACAACTTGTTTGGCGACGACTACTACCTGGAGCTGATGCGCCACGAGGTGACCGACCCCACTATCCGCGCCAATCGTGAGACGTACCCGATGCAGCAGCAGGCCAACAAGGTGCTCATCGAGCTGGCCCGCGAGTATGGCATCAAGCTGATCTGTACGAACGACGCCCACTTCGTAGACCAAGAGAACGCCGAGGCCCACGACCACCTGCTATGCCTGTCGACGGGCAAGGAGCTGGACGACCCCACGCGCATGCTCTATTCGAAGCAGGAGTGGTTCAAGACGCGGGCTGAGATGAATGCTGTGTTCAGCGACATCCCTGAGGCACTGAGTAACACGCTGGAGATTCTCGACAAGGTTGAGATCTACAGCCTGGATCATGACCCCATCATGCCCTTCTTCCCCATTCCTGAGAGCTTTGGCACTGAGGAGCAGTGGCGGCAGAAATACACTGAGGACGACCTCTTCCGTGAGTTTACTTCCGACGAGAACGGTGAGAACCCACTGCCACGCGAAGAGGGTGAGAAGAAGATCAAGAAGCTGGGCGGCTACGACAAGCTCTACCGCATTAAGTTTGAGGCCGACTACCTGGCGAAGCTGGCGTATGAGGGGGCATATAAGAGGTATGGGAAAGCCTCCCCAAGCCCCTCCGAAGGAGGGGATGTCCAGTTACATAATGCTACGGATGGGGCTGACGAATTATCTAACCATAATCCTACGGATGGGGCTGGCGAATTATCTAACCATAATGCTACGGATGGGGCTGGCGACTTATCTAATCAAACACCCCCTCCTTCGGAGGGGCTTGGGGAGGCCCTACCTGCTGAAGTCCTCGAGCGTATCAAGTTCGAGCTACACATCATGAAGACGATGGGTTTCCCTGGCTACTTCCTCATCGTGCAGGACTTCATCAACTCGGCCCGTGAAAAGCTAGGCGTGATGGTAGGGCCTGGACGTGGCAGTGCTGCCGGCTCTGTGGTGGCCTACTGCCTGGGCATTACGAAGATAGACCCATTGAAATACGACTTGCTGTTCGAGCGCTTCCTGAATCCTGACCGTATCTCGCTGCCCGATATTGACACCGACTTCGATGACGATGGCCGCGGCCGTGTGCTGAAATGGGTCGAGGACAAGTACGGCCATGACAACTGCGCCCACATCATCACCTACGCCTCGATGGCCACGAAGAACAGTATCAAGGATGTCGCACGTGTGGAGAAGGTGCCACTGGCCATCTCGAATGCCCTGTGCAAGGCCATCCCCGACCGTCTGCCTGACGGCATGAAGATGAATCTTCCAAATGCCATTAAATGCACCCGTGAGCTGCAAGATGCCGAGGCGAGCCCTGACCCGGCGCTGGCCAACACCATCAAGTATGCCAAAATGCTGGAGGGAACGGTTCGCGGCACGGGCATCCATGCCTGTGGCTTCATCATCTGCCGTGACCCCATCAGCGACTGGGTGCCAGTGAGCACTGCCGACGACCCCGACTTCAAGGACGTGAAGACCAACTGCACGCAGTACGACGGGCACGTCATCGAGTCGACAGGCCTCATCAAGATGGACTTCCTCGGCCTGAAGACGCTCTCGGAGCTGAAAGAGGCCTGCGCCAATATCAAGCTGACGCGTGGCATTGACATAGACCTTGACACGATTCCCATCGACGACCCGAACACCTACGCACTCTATCAGCAAGGGCGCACTGTGGGCACGTTCCAGTTTGAGTCGAGCGGCATGCAGAAGTACCTGCGCGAGCTGCACCCCACGGTGTTCGAAGACCTCATCGCCATGAACGCCCTCTACCGTCCAGGGCCTATGGACTACATTCCCTCGTTCATTGCCCGTAAGAACGGCCGCGAGGAAATCAAGTACGACATTCCCTGCATGGAGAAGTACCTGAAGGACACCTACGGCATTACCGTCTATCAGGAGCAGGTGATGCTGCTGAGCCGCCAGCTGGCTGACTTCACCCGTGGTGAGAGCGACGCCCTGCGTAAGGCCATGGGTAAGAAGAAGAAAGACATCGTCGACGCGATGAAGCCAAAGTTCATCGAAGGCGGCAAGAAGAACGGCCACGACCCTGAGGTGCTCGACAAGATATGGAAGGACTGGGAGAAGTTTGCCTCCTATGCCTTCAACAAGTCGCATGCCGCCTGCTACTCATGGGTGGCTTACCAAACGGCTTTCCTAAAGGCCAACTACCCCGCTGAGTTCATGGCGGCCATCATGACCCGTCGCCGTGACCAGATCACTGAAATCACAAAACTGATGGACGAGTGCAAGCAGATGGGCATTGCCACGCTGGGACCCGACGTGAACGAGTCGTACCTGAAGTTCGGTGTGAACAAGAAGGGCGAGATACGCTTCGGACTGGCTGCCATCAAGGGACTGGGCGACGGTGCTGCACAAGCCATCATCAACGAGCGTGAGAAGAGTGGTCCCTACAAGAGCATCTTCGACTTTGCCCAGCGTGTGCCCTTCACCAACCTCAACCGCAAAGGCTATGAGACCCTGGCACTGAGTGGTGGTTTCGACAGCTTTGGTATCCGCCGTGAAGAGTTCTTCGCCATGAATGCCAAGGGCGAGCAGTTCCTTGACACTCTGGTACGCTACGGACAAATGTACCAGCAATCGAAGGCCGAACAGCAGAACTCGCTCTTCGGTGGCTTCGACGACGTTGAGATTGCCACGCCCCCTATCCCCAAGACCGACACACGGTGGAGCGACATTGAGCGCCTGAACAAAGAGCGTGACCTGGTGGGCATCTATCTCTCGGCCCATCCACTCGACGAATACAAAATCGTACTCGACAACTTGTGTAATGCCCAATGCCAGGAGCTGGCCGACAACGGAGCAGCCCTGGCCGACCGTGAGGAAGTGACGCTGGGTGGCATTGTCACCGCCGTGCGCTCGAAGTTCACCAAGAACGGCAAGCCCTGCGGCTTCGTCACCCTCGAGGACTTCAACGGCTCTGGCGAGCTGGCACTCTTCGGCGAGGACTGGGGCCGCTGGAACGGCATGTTCACCGAGGGGGCCTCGGTCTATGTGACGGCGAAGATGCTGCCACGCTTCCGTTTCCAGGAAGACAGTCCACTGGACCTTAGGGTTCAGAACATCGACTATCTGCAAACGGTGAAGGAGAAGGCCATCGACCGCATCACCATTTCGCTGACCACCGACAAGCTCAACGAACAGATCGTGGCCGACCTGCAAGAGATCATCAGCGAGTGTCCTGGCAAGACGAAGCTGTTCTTCCAACTGCGCGACACCCAGGGGCACCACCATGTGCTGCTGCGCTCCAAGAGTAACACGATCGACGTCAGGCACCAGCTCATCGACTATATCGAGACTCATGAGGCGTTGGACTATAAGATTAATTGAGTTAGGAGATAGGAGTTAAGAGATAGGAGTTAGAAGTTAAGAGATAGGAGTTAGGAGTTAAGAAGAAATAAGTAGTTAATGAAAGAATTCCTGCAAGTACTGAGGCGATTTGTGCCTCCTTATAAGAAATACCTTGTGCTGTCGGTGGTGTTCAATATCCTGTCGGCAGTGCTGAACATCTTTTCGTTTGCCGCTCTCATACCGATTCTGCAGATATTGTTCCAGACGGGCGATGCCGAGGCAGCCACCACACTGATGCCCTGGGACTGGGGCAACGTGCAGGAGGTGCTGATGAACAACCTGAACTACCACGTCAACGGTCTGATAGCCGACTACGGTCAGACCACGACGCTGCTACTCATCGGCATTTTCCTGGCTGTAACGACAGCCCTGAAGACAAGCGCCTACTTCGCTTCGTCGGCGACTATCATTCCCATCCGCACAGGTGTCGTACGCGACATCCGCAACCAGCTCTACCGCAAGATCAATGCCCTGCCTTTAGGCTTCTTCAGTGAGGAGCGCAAGGGCGACATCATTGCCCGAATGAGTGGCGACGTTCAGGAGGTGGAGTCGAGCATCATGTCATCGCTCGACATGCTCTTCAAGAACCCCATCCTCATCATCGTTTACTTCACGACGTTGCTCTTCGTCTCGTGGCAGCTGACGCTGTTCACCATCGTCTTCGTACCGTTGTTTGGATGGTTTATGGGCATCGTCGGCCGCAAGCTGAAGCAGCGCAGCATCAAGGCGCAGGCCCTCTGGAGCGACACGATGAGTCAGGTGGAGGAGACGCTCGGCGGCCTGCGCATCATCAAAGCATTCTGTGCCGAGCAAACCATGAACGACCGCTTCGACCGTGTGAACAGTGCCTACCGTAACGATATCATGCGTGTGAACATCCGCCAGTCGATGGCCCACCCCATGAGCGAGTTTCTCGGCACGGTGATGATCATCATCGTGATGTGGTTCGGCGGCATCCTCGTGCTTAACAACCAGGTCATCACTGGTCCCACGTTTGTCTACTACATGGTGATTCTCTACTCCATCATCCAGCCTCTGAAGGATTTCTCGAAGGCGGGCTATAACATCCCGAAAGGACTGGCATCGATGGAGCGCATCGACAAGATTCTGCAGGCAGAGAACAACATCAGGGAGCCGGAGAAGCCGAAGCACATCGCATCGTTCCAGCATCAGATAGAGTTCCGCCATGTGTCGTTCCGCTATGGCGACCAGTGGGTGCTGCGCGACATCAACCTCATCATTCCCAAAGGCAAGACCATCGCGCTGGTGGGACAAAGCGGTGGCGGAAAGTCGACACTCGTCGACCTCATCCCACGCTACTACGACGTGCAGGAGGGCGAGGTGCTCATCGACGGCATCAACGTGAAAGACCTGGGCGTGCACGACCTGCGCAGCCTGATAGGCAATGTGAACCAGGAGGCCATCCTCTTCAACGACACGTTTAGGAACAACATCGCGTTTGGAGCGTCTGAGGGTTCCGATAGTCCTGAAGCGCTTCAGAAGCGTATCGAGGAGGCTGCCCGCATCGCCAACGCCTACGATTTCATCATGCAGTCGGAGCATGGCTTCGACACCAACATCGGCGACCGCGGCGGACGCCTCTCAGGTGGTCAGCGCCAGCGCGTCAGCATCGCCCGTGCCATCCTGAAGAATCCGCCCATCCTCATCCTCGACGAGGCGACATCGGCCCTCGACACTGAGAGCGAGCGACTGGTGCAGGATGCCTTGGAACGTCTGATGAAGACACGCACAACCGTGGCCATCGCCCACCGACTGTCGACCATCAAGAATGCCGACGAGATCTGCGTCCTCCACGAAGGGCACATCGTAGAGCGAGGCACCCACGACAGCCTCCTTGCCAAGGATGGCTACTACCGACGTCTGCACGACATGCAGCAAAGCTGAGAGATTTGATGATTGGACGATTTCACGATTGGACTATTACACGATTGAACTATTGGACTATTGACGATGAGAGCGCGTTTACTTTTCCTGCTTAGGACCTACGTTGTGACAGTGCTGCTGTTCATGGTTGCCAAGGTGGTGTTCATGTTGTGCAACAGCAGAGGACATGGGGTGACGGCTGCCGACTACGTGCAGGTCATCGGTCATGGTCTGACGCTTGACCTCTCAACGGCACTCTACATACTCATCATTCCGTTCTTTGTTGCCTTGGCGTCTGTATGGGTGCGCGTACCACAATGGGTGCTGCGCATCTACTTCGGCGTGGTCGCCGTGGCGTTGGCCCTGGCCTTCGTCGCCGACACGAGCCTCTATGCTTTCTGGGGCTTTAAACTCGATGCCTCCTGTCTGCAGTACCTCGAACAGCCCGAGGGCATGACGCAGAGTGTCAGCCGCGGCTACCTGTTGCTGCGCCTGCTGGCCATCATCATCGTTGCCATCGGCGTGTTCATGGCCTATACCTTCCGACGTCGAAAACCACGACGGAACAACAAGTCCTCACGCCGAAGGTACCTTCCGACAGCCATTGCTGAGACGGTGTTCTACGTCCTGATGGTGCCCCTGATGGTCATTGGCATCCGTGGCGGCGTGCACGAGTCGACGACGAACATCGGACAGGCCTACTTCTCGCAAAATCAGTTCCTGAACCACGCCGCCGTCAACCCCGTGTTCAGTTTCCTTTACTCACTGAGCCACCAGATGGGCGACACAACAGACTACGACTTCTTCGACGAGGCGACTTGCGAGCAGCTCATAGCCAACGTCTACACCACGGAGAGCCTGCTCACCGACACACTGCTCACCACACCTCGGCCCGACATCGTCGTCATCCTGATGGAGAGCGCCGGCGAAGTGTTTGCCAGCGCGATGCCCCATCTGCAACAACTCAAGCAGGAGGGTATCAACTTCTCACGCTGCTATGCCAACAGCTGGCGCACCGACCGTGGCACGGTGTGCGCACTGAGTGGCTACCCGTCGTTCCCTACCCTCTCAGTGATGAAGATGCCTGAGAAGAGTCGTACCCTGCCTGCCCTGGCACGCACGCTGCAGGCCGATGGCTACCAGACCAGCTACATCTACGGCGGCGACATCAATTTCACCAACATGCGCTCGTACCTCATCTCAACAGGGTGGGAGCATCTCACCAGCATGGACGACTTCACAGCCAGTGAACGGCGCTCAGCACAGTGGGGCGTACGCGATGACATCACGTTCGCCGCGCTTTTCAGAGAAATTACCGGAGAGTCCGGAAAGTCCGGAGAATCCGGGGTATCCGGAGAGCCGGGCCAGCATCACCTTTGGGGCTTCTCTACCCTTTCGAGCCACGAGCCCTGGGACGTGCCGCTGCAACGTCACCCCGATGCGATGCTCAACGCCTTTGCCTACCTCGACGACTGCTTAGGCACCTTTGTCGACAGTCTCCGAAAGAGTCCCCGCTGGGACAACCTGCTCATCGTGCTCACTGCCGACCACGGCATCAACTATCAGCACATCGACCAGTCGCGCCCCTTAGAGAAGAACCACATCCCCATGCTCTGGATAGGAGGTGCCGTACGTGCACCACGCACCATCGACGTGCTCTGCAACCAGAGCGACCTCTGCGCCACGCTGTTAGGGCAGATGGGCCTGCCACACGCCGACTTCACGTTCAGCCGCGACGTGCTCTCAGCCACCTATAGCTACCCAACAGCCGTTCATAACTACCACAATGCCCAGTGGATAGCCGACTCCACGGGCCATGTACTCTACGACTTCGATGCCCACCGCTACCTTGTCAACCAGAGTGCCGACTCCGTGCGCCTGCTGCAAGTGAGCAAGGCCATTCTCCAAACCACACTAACCAACCTCAAGCAACGATGATGAATACCCTCGCCTACTACCTCCTCTATGCATTCGCCTACACGCTGTCACTACTGCCACTACGTGTACTCTACGTCCTGTCAGACGGCATCTACCCCATCCTTTATTATATAATAAGGTATAGACGTGGCGTGGTACGCCGTAACCTCACCACCTCCTTCCCCGACATGAGCGAGGCCGATATCAAGTCGACCGAACGGCAGTTCTATCATTGGCTGTGCGACTTCGGCGTCGAGACGCTTAAGCTGCTCTCCATCAGCGACAAGGGCCTGCTGAAACATGTGGAATATCATAACGTCGACCTTGTAGAGAAGATGATTGACGAAGGGCGTAACTGCTCAGTCATCTCAGGACACTACTGCAACTGGGAATGGTTCGCGGGCATGCCGTTGGCCATGAAGCGCCACCCGCAGGCTGTCGTCGGACTCATCTATCACCCCCTCTACAACGATGCCTTCGACCGACTCTTCATCAACATTCGCTCGAGTCATGGCGGTGTCTGTATCCCCAAGAAGGACATTTTAAGGCGTCTGCTAGCCTATAAGCAGGAGGGGCGCCACACAGTGTTCGGCTATGCCAGCGACCAGTCGCCTCGTTGGCATAATATCCACCTGTGGTTGCCGTTCCTGAATCACGACACGCCAGTCTTTACAGGCGGTGAGCGCATTATGCGGAAGATGAACGATGCCGTATTCTTTCTCGACATAGAGCGTCCGCGCCGTGGCTACTACACCTTCACGTACAGGCTCATCGCCGCCGAGGCGGCCAAGGAAGAGGAGTTTGCCATCACCCGTCGCTCCTTTGAGATGCTGGAGGCCAACATCCGCAGGCAGCCCGCTTACTACCTGTGGACCCACAACCGCTGGAAGCGCACCCACGAGGAGTTCGATAGGCAGTATGTGATGGTGAACGGCAAGGCAATACCAAGAGAGAATTATAAAGGAGGAGTTTAGAACCGAGAGGCTTCGCCTAGACGATTAGGAAGTAAGAAATGAGTAGAAGCATTGACATCAATCCGAAGTACGAGCACCTGCGGGCGTTCATAGAGCGCATCCCCCTGACGATGGAGCAAGAGGGAACGTATATCTATGGCGGCAGGCGAAACCTTATCGTGAAGATGACGACAACGGATGGCACGATACTCAATGTGAAACGCTTCCAACAGCCTCGCTGGCTGAACCGTCTTGTCTATTCCACAGGTATCCGACGGCCTAAGGGACGACGTGCCTTTAGCTATCCTGACGTCTTGCTGGCAAAAGGTATCGATACACCTGAGGCAGTGGCCTATATCGAAGACCGCAATGCGTTGGGGCTGTTGGGACGGTGCTGGCTGGTCACCATTCAGTGTCCCTATTCGCATCTGCTCTATGAGATGGGCGACGCTGTCCCAGAGGTCTATGAGCCCATGGCCAAGGCACTGGCATGCTTTGCTGCCCACATGCACGCTCAGGAAGTACTGCATCTTGACTTCTCACCAGGTAATATCCTGTGGAACAGCAGCGATGGACAGTATGCCTTCTCTATTGTCGATATCAACCGCATGCGTTTTGGCAATGTCTCAATGAGCGATGGCGCCAAGAGCTTCTCGCGCTTATGGGGCCCCAAGCGGTTCCTCCAATTATTAGTGGAGGAATATGCTCGTCTGCGCCACTTTGCCCCGGAGGCTTGTGTGGCCATCACTATGAAGGAACGTGCCCGCTTCTGGACGCACTATCAGAAGAAACGTGAAATGGAATTCAACTTAGAACTATGAGACTACACAACGAGACCAACTATGATATCCGTGTGCTCCAGCAGAAAATCATCGGCAACCTGGAGGCTATAGACCGCGTCTGCCGTGAGCATGGGCTGCGCTATTATCTCTGGGCAGGCACCATGCTTGGAGCTGTGCGCCATAAAGGCTTTATACCTTGGGACGACGATATGGACATCTGTATGCCACGTCCTGACTACGAGCAGCTTATCAGCCACTGGCGCGAGTGGTTGCCTCAGCCCTATGAGGTCATTGCCACTGAGAACGACCCCACCTATCCCTATCCGTTTGCCAAGATTGAGGATGCTTCGACCACAGTGCTCGAGCGACCTGACTTCAAATTCCTTGAAGGGGTATATATTGACGTGTTCCCCATCGATGGCGTTCCTACTGACGAGAAAGAGCGCAGGAGTCACTTCAAGCGCTACAAGTTCTGGCGCCACCTGCTCTTCCTGCGTGGCCGCGACCCCTTCAAGCATGGACACGGCCCCCGTTCGTGGCTGCCTTGGCTGTTGCACAAGGCATTCTCCTTGGCTTGGCTGCAGCGCAAAGTACGCAGCTACATGGTGAAATACGACTATGAGCAGTCGGCCTATGTCTGTGACTACGATGATGGTCTGCGAGGCTGTATAGAGAAACGGATCTTAGGCACTCCACAGCCCTATCCTTTTGAGGACAAACAGTTTATGGGTGTGGAGCACTACGATGAATATCTCTCCAACAAATATGGGGAGTACATGCAGCTGCCTCCTGTGGAGAAGCAGATCCAACACCACTTCTTCCGTCTGGACCTGAACCGTCCCTACAAGGAAACAACCATAAAAGAGATGTTATGAAGATACTCGTTGTCCGCTTCCGGCAGATGGGCGATGCCATCCTGGCCACGCCGTTGCTCAGCACCCTGAGGCAGAATTTCCCTGATGCTGAGATTGACTTTGTGCTCAACGAGCGCATTGCTCCGCTCTTCGAGGGACATCCGGCCATTAGCCATATCATCACCTTCACTGATCAGGAGCGGCACGCTTTCTTCACCTATACCGGAAAGGTTTGGCGAACGGTGCATCAGACGCATTACGATGCCATCATCGACATGCGCTCCACCGTTAACACCATGCTCTTCGCCCTCTTCTCCCTGCGGAGCAAATGGCGTATCGGTATCAAGAAACCCTATACTTGGGGTATCTTCAACTATCGCTTTGAGGGGTGCGAGGACGATGAGAGCATGATAGACCATAACCTCAAGCTGGGCCAACCCCTGTCCACTCAAAAAGGAGAATGGACGAGCGACAGGAACCTCTCGTTGAGTATTACTGGGAAAGAGAAACTTGACTTCCGACAGTATATGCAACAACAGGGCATTGACTTCAGCCGTCCTGTACTGCTTGTCGGAGTGACGGCAAAATTGGAGCACAAGACCTGGCCTGAAGACAAGATGATTGAGACTTTGCGCCGCCTGATCGAGGCTTATCCCCAATGGCAACTCATCTTCAACTATGCGCCTGGCCGTGAGGCCGAAAATGCCCGTCGCATCTACGAACAGCTGGGATGTCCCCCCAATGTGATGATGGATGTCGAAGCCAAAAGTCCGCGCCTGCTGGCTGCTATGGCCGCTAACTGTACTGCCTACTTCGGCAACGAGGGTGGTGCCCGTCACATTGTCCATGCGATGGGGCGTCCCTCGTTGGTTATCTGCTCGCCTGGCGCCAGCAAGACCACATGGTTGCCTCAGGATACCGATATTCAGGCTATCGGCATTGATGCTGCGAGCTATGACCTTATCACGGTAGATAAGGTGTGGCCAGAACTGCAACGCTTCTGCGAAGCAATAACGAAATAAGAGAATGGTATCATTTGTCATTTTAAACTATAACAGCAGTGAGTTGGTCAGAAAGTGTGTGGCCAGTATCGAGGCGTATGTGCCAGCCGACAGTTACGAGATGATTGTCGTTGATAATGGCAGTCGGCCTGATGAATATGCACTCTTAGACGGGCTGTCCTCGGTGAAAGACCCTGAAAAGTCGAGGCTTCACATTGTCCGCAAAGAGGTGAACACAGGCTTCGGCACAGGCAACATGATTGGAGCCAGTGTGGCCCAAGGCGACTATCTCTGCTTCCTGAACAGCGACGTCTTCTTGGTTGAGGACTGTGTCACACCGCTGTGCCAGTATCTCGGAAGTCACGCCGATGTGGGGTGCATTACGCCTGTGCAGCAGAAGACCAGTGGCCGTCGTTCGCGCTCGTTCCGTCATGACACGGGCATCTGGCACGAGTTGGTGGGCGACAGCATCCGCGAACGTCTCTTCCCTAAAAAGTTTCCACCTCGCGACAGCATTCTCAAAGAAAGCACGGAGCCTGTCAGCGTAATGCAGATTAACGGGTCGTTCATGCTCTTCCCTACGGAGAAGTTCTGGGCCATCGGAGGCTTCGACACCTCCATCTTCCTCTACTACGAGGAGTACGACCTGGCCCAGCGCCTACAGATGCACGGTTGGAAGCGTGTGGTACACCCCCAGTACACCTTCCTACACGTGCACGATGCTTCCACGTCAGCCATGCGAAAGCTTGCACTGCGCGAGAACTACGTATCAAAAATCTATACTTACAAGAAATACCACGGCTTGCTGACCTCGTTCATCTATCAGGCCATCCTAACCCTGCAGCTGGTCTTCAAACCAAAAAAATGGTATATCCTGCCCACTGTGACCAGCAGACACGTGCTGGCACACTCTATGCGCCACCAAGCAGACGGGCATAAAGGCTGACATACTGCTGGGTATAGCGCTCATAAGAGAAGCCCTGTGAATACTGCTGGGCAGCAGTGGCTGCCTCGCTGTCTTTCTGCCAGCCGGAAAGACCTTGTCTGACGGTGGCTGCCATAGCCTCAGGCGCATAGTCGTCGAAGTAAGTAGCATGGCTGCTGCATACCTCAGGCAGGCTACTGAAGCGTGAAGAAAAAACCTTGCAACGGAATCGCATCGCCTCGAGGACGGGGATGCCGAAACCCTCTAAACGGCTGGGGAACAGGAAGGCTTGGGCATGAGCATAGAGCCAACGCTTCTCTTCGTCCTTGATTTTCCCTGTCATGATGACGCGTCCCTCACCCTGCTCACTGATAAGGTTTCGCAACTCCTGAGCAAAGGCAAAGTGGTCATCGCCGCAGATATAGAGCCGATGGTTAGGGAAGTGGTGCATCATGGGCACGAGGGTCTGAAAGTTCTTCTTCTTGCGTATTTGACCGATGGTAAAGAAGAAGGGCTCGCCGTCACTTTGTACAAAGGTAGGCCGCTGTTGCAGTTCGTCCTCGTGACTGGCAATGCCATTGTAGATGACATCAATGGGCTTGTCGGTTAAGCGTGGATAGTGTTCAAGCACATCATCCTTCACATAGTTCGAGATACACGTAAGGTAATCGCTGTGGCGCGTACGCCATCCCAGTTGCACCACGTGTCGCCAACGGTGCAGGCCGCTTTTCTCGCGCAAGAAGTTCAGGTCGTGCACAGTCAACAGTTGTATTGTCTTCTTGTCGCCGCCACGCAGATGGAACTGCTGGTCGGTGGCGTGCCACAGGTCGATGTGCTTGCCCAGCCTTTTCAGGTCCTCTCGTTTACAGCTGCGACGAATGTAGTCGATATGCGTCCCGAACGTCCCTACAAGATGGTCGGGCACTATATATATAAGATGTATGTCGGGCACATCAGCCTTGGCCAGCAGTGGGGAGTAGTTGCGGGCAATCTCGCCAAAACCGTTCAGGTCGGCCAAGTGTGAGAAATCTACAAGGACATTATACATACTCCCCTACCTCCTTACTTCTTTCTCCTTCCTCCCTATACGGCTTTTCGAAGTCCAACACATGGAAGTTGTGTTGGCGTTGGTGGTCACCGTCAGGTATGGTCATGTAGTCACCATATTTATTGGACAGATAGGCGTCATACTGCTCCACGCCCAGCACCTTTTCGCCCTCGAAGTCGTAGGGTGTCGGTGTGCCGAGCACGCCCTTCGGCATTGCGCCGTGCGAACCATCGTCGTAGTCGGCCACCAGCTGTGACTGCTCGTAGTCGTACTTCAGTAGCAGGCGGCGAATCTTCTGCTGAACGCCCGTCAGGCCGTAGACCCTTCGACACAGCAGCGGCACCCACGACGAAGGCCCGTGCCCATGCTTGTAGGGATCGCGATGCAGCAGGTAGAGCACCCGCTTCAGATACTCATAATGTCCGAAATGGAGCTTACGGCGCCAGCCATTGGCAGGCGTGCCGTCGATGGGGAACACGTCGATATAGATGCCACCCAAGTAGCGCAGGTGCAGACGCTCGATAAGCGTGGTAGAGGCATCTTGCACCTTGCCAAAGGGCAAGGGATACTGTGCATCGTTCTCGGCACAAACGAACTCGAAAGGCTGCGGCAACCATTCGCGGCTATGGGCAATCAGCTGTTCATAATCGGGGCGGGGCATCGCGATGTCGATATCATCGTCCCAAGGGATGAAGCCTTTGTGACGCACGGCTCCAATCATCGTGCCCGCCCAGATATAGTAACGCAACTGGTGCTCACGGCAGGTCTTATCGACAGCCATGAGGATACGCAAGATGCGTCGGTGAAGCAGCTCTACATCGTATGTCGCCATAACAACTCCTAACTATAGTCCCCTAACTCCTCCTAACTCCTCCTAACTCCCCTTAACTCCCCCTAACTCAAACATCTCCTTCGCCCGTTCGTAGTCCTCGGGGGTGTCAAGCTCATAGCTGAAGAGGGCCGTGGTGTCCACCACTTGGAACGTATGCCCCTGTGGAATCAGGCGTTCAAAGGCTCGCTCGTAGAAAATATCAATGAGTCCTTCGTGCTCAATCATCTGGTCGAGCTCGCGGAAGAGGGCCTCACTGTAGCTGGCCGTGATCTTCTCGATGCCCACACTCTCGCCCATTGCATCTTGCGGACTGCAGGTCTTGCTGATTTCGGTGATGCGCATGTCGGCATCGACCACCACTTTCATTTCCTCTTCACCCAGTTCGTGTCGATTCACGGCCAGTGCCGACTGCTGCTGTCGCGCTACCACAGCCACCGTCTCAGGATCGCAGAGAATGTCGCTGTCCATCAGCAGGAACTCCTTTCCGCGTACGACTTGCCCTGACATCCACAGCGAGTAGATGTTGTTATTATGTGCGTAGTCGGCATTGTGAAGGAAATGAAAGACGAACGACGGGAAATGAGCATTGAGGAAATCGCATATTTGCTCGGCCCTATAGCCTGTCACCACCACAAACTCAGTGATGCCCCCGGCCGCCATGGCGTCGACAGTACGCTGCAACAGCGTCTTTCCACCGACTTCCAGCAGGCACTTCGGCCGACTGTCGGTCAATGGGCGTAAGCGTTTCGCCATACCGGCGGCTAAAATCACACCAATCATAGGCAGCGAAGTATGGTGTCTACCACGGTCTGTGTCTGTTCCTTACGGCCAAGGGTGATACGCAGACACGACTCCAGGCCCTTGTCGGACATGAACTTGATCTTATAGTTCTGGTCGGCCAAAGCTTTCTGCAGCCTCTCCTTAATCTCCAACGGATACTTGATGAGAATGAAGTTGGCCACACTCTTATAGACCTTAAAGCCAGGCTTGTCGCCCAACGCTTTCTTATACAGCTGACGGCCCCACTCCATATCGTCGGCCACGCGGCGGTAGTGGTCGTCACTATCAAGGGCGGCCAGTGCCACAGCCTCAGAGAAGCGGTTATACCCCAGGTACTTGTTGATGTAACTGACAAAGTGGTCGTGGTTGGCACCTATGAACCCAAAGCCACAGCGAAGGCCCGGCAATCCATAGAACTTCGACAGCGTGCGCGAGATAATCAGGTTCCGGTACTTGTTGACCAGCGGCGCGATGTAGTCTGTGTCCGAAGTGATAAAACTGGCATAAGCCTCATCGATAAGCACCATCGTGTCCTCAGGAATGTTCTCCATGATGCGGCCTATCTCAGCCGGCGACAGGCTGTTGCCTGTGGGGTTGTTAGGCGAGGCCAGCAACAGCATGCGTGGATGGATGCGGTTGGTGTATTCAATGACCTCGTCCACATCGTAGGCAAACGTGTCGTCCTGCTCGTGCAAGGGGTACATCTCAAAGGTACCGTAGCACTCGCTGGCCACCTTATTATAATACCACCAAGAAAATTCCGGAATCAGAATCTTCTTGTTGTCGCCCTTCATCAGATAGTAGTGAATGGCGTTCTTCAGTATGTCCTCACCGCCGTATGCCAATAGCACCTGCTCTTCAGGCACACCGTAAATCTCACTCAGACGCACACTGACAACGCTTTTCTTGCCCTGGTCGTAGATACGGGTATAGAAACAAAGCGTCTTCGGGTCAAAGTTGCGAATGGCTTCCACCACCTTCGCACTGGGTTCAAAGTTAAACTCGTTTCTGTCGAGATAATTAAGTTCTTCCTGCATTGTATTCGAATTTTAGTGCAAAGGTACGGTTTTTTGGGCAGTTAATAGCTTTATTAGGAGTTAAAGGGAGTTAAAGGACAGCATATTTTATGTCTGCGCACAAAAAATGGTTACCTTTGCATCCGATTATGGCAGAAAGGATGATCATCGGATACGACGCCAAGCGCATTGTCAGCAACGGCACAGGGCTTGGCAGCTATGGCCGCACACTGGTTGCCGACCTGGCAGAGCGCGACGACCTGGACCTGCATCTCTATGCCCCCGACGATGGACGCATAGAGTTGCGGAACCAAGTGCCTGAGCGCGACAACCTGCACTATCACTTTGCTGGTAAGCACACGGCACTGGGGAAGGCCCTCTGGCGTTCACACGGCATCGTCAGACAGCTGCGCCGCGACGGCATACAGATCTACCACGGCCTCTCTGGCGAGCTGCCAAAAGGCATCAGCCGGTCGGGCATTCGCTCTGTGGTGACCATCCACGACCTCATCTTCATGCGCCACCCTGAGTATTACCACAAGGCCGACGTAGCCATCTACACCCGCAAGTTCCGCCAGGCTCTGCGCGAGGCCGACCGCATTGTGGCCATCAGCGAGTGCACGCGTCGCGACATCTGCGAGCTGGGAGGCATCGACAAGAGTCGCGTCAGCGTCATCTACCAGAGCTGTGCACCACGCTTCACTGCCGAGCCCGACACGAAGCTGTTATGGCAGGTGCGCGAGAAGTACGACCTCCCCGACCGTTACATTCTTAACGTCGGCACCATCGAGGAGCGCAAGAATGTGCTGCTGGCGGTGCGTGCCCTTCATCGCCTGCCCGACGACGTGTCGCTCGTCATCGTGGGCCGTGAGACCGACTACACGGCCAGCGTGTACGAATACGTTATTGAGCACCGTCTCGTCAACCGTGTCATGATCCTGCAAGGGGTCACCGATGCTGAGTTGCCCGCCTTCTACCGCATGGCCGACGCCTTCGTCTACCCCTCGCGCTACGAGGGCTTTGGCATCCCCGTCATCGAGGCCATCAGTGCCGGCCTGCCTGTCGTAGCCTGCAAGGGCTCATGTCTCGAAGAGGCCGGCGGACCCGACAGCCTATACGTCACGCCCGACGACGACGAGGCCATGGCCCACGCCGTCTCCCAGGTGCTCTTCGGTGCAAGTGGGCGCCAGCAGCGCATCGACCGCAGCAGCCAGTACATCCGCCGCTTCAGCAACAACGATGCCGCTGAGCACTTCGCCCAGCTTTACGCCAGCCTGCTGTAGCTTAGCCACGGTTCTATACGGTTTTACACGGGACGCGTGTTAAGCTAAGACTGTGCGCCGAGAAGTCCATCACTCCTCTCCTAGAAGTCTCTCACTCTTCTCCGAGAGGACTGCCACTTTTCTCCGAGAGGACTGGGGGACATCTCCAGTAGCACGCCCACTTTGCCCGTAACGTCCTCACAGGTTGTCGGTTCGGATTGTTACGCCCCTCCTGCTTGACTTTTTTTAACGAAAGAAAACCTCACTGCGTTGTTGCTATTCCAAGAAATTGTTGTAACTTTGCAATCACAATTCTAAGCAGGAAAAGCAACAATCTAAAACTAAAAACGACCAATAGATTATGATTCAAACAGTTGTGAAGCGCGACGGGCGTATCGTCGGCTTCAACGAACAGAAGATCATGGCTGCCATCCGCAAGGCCATGATGCATACCGACAAGGGCGAGGACGAGCGCCTGCTGACCACCATTACTGACCGCATTGCACAGCGCGGTGCCTCGCAGATGACCGTCGAAGAGATACAGGACGCTGTGGAGCTGGAGCTGATGAAGAGTGCGCGCAAGGACGTGGCACAGAAATACATCGCCTACCGCAACCAGCGCAGCATCGCCCGCAAGGCCAAGACGCGCGACATCTTCCTCGACATTGTCAACGTAAAGTCGAACGACATCACCCGTGAGAATGCCAACATGAACGCCGACACGCCAGCAGGCATGATGATGAAGTTCGCATCGGAGTCGACGAAACCCTTCGTCGACGACTACCTCCTCTCGCCAGAGGCTCGCGATGCCGTCCGCGGCAACTACCTGCACATCCACGACAAGGACTACTACCCTACGAAGTCGCTTACCTGCGTGCAGCATCCTTTAGACAACATTCTCACCTGCGGGTTCATAGCCGGCCACGGTGCCTCGCGCCCTGCCAAGCGCATCGAGACGGCTTCGGTGCTGGCCTGCATCAGCTTGGAGTGTGCACAGAACGAGATGCACGGTGGACAGGCCATCCCTGCCTTCGACTTCTATCTGGCTCCCTTCGTGCGCCTTACATATATAGAAGAGGTGAAAGCCCTGGAGCAGCTCTACGGCGAAGACTTCACGCAGCTCTACGACGAGCCGCTGATGGACTACCTGCGCCAGCCACTCGACGGCCTCACGGGCATCGACCGTGTGCGTCAGCATGCCATTAACAAGACGGTGGGACGCGTCCACCAGGCCATGGAGGCCTTTATCCACAACATGAACACCATCCACTCGCGCGGCGGTAACCAGGTGGTGTTCTCAAGCATCAACTACGGCACCGACACGTCGGCCGAGGGGCGCTGCGTCATGCGCGAGATCCTGTTGTCGACCTACGAGGGTGTGGGCAGCGGCGAGACCGCCATCTTCCCCATACAGATATGGAAGAAAAAGCGCGGCGTGAACTACCTGCCCGAGGACCGCAACTTCGACCTTTACCAACTGGCCTGCAAAGTGACGGCACGACGCTTCTTCCCTAACTTCCTGAACCTCGACGCCACCTACAACCAGACGCCGGAATGGCGTGCCGACGATCCCAAGCGCTACCTCCACGAGGTGGCCACCATGGGCTGTCGCACCCGCGTCTTCGAGAACCGCTTCGGGCCGAAGACGTCGATCGGCCGCGGCAACCTCTCGTTTTCAACCATCAACATTGTGCGACTTGCCATCGAGTGCATGGACGTCAAGGACAAGGAACAGCGCATCGCACAGTTCATGGCCAAGCTCGACAACATGCTGGAAGTCACCGCCAAGCAGCTCGACGACCGTTTCCAATTCCAGAAGACGGCCTACGTGAAGCAGTTCCCCCTGCTGATGAAGAGCCTGTGGATTGGCGCCGACAAGCTGGGACCGAACGAGACCGTCGAGAGTGTCATCAACCAGGGCACCCTCGGCATCGGGTTCATTGGCCTGGCCGAGTGCCTCGTAGCCCTTATTGGCAAGCACCACGGCGAGAGCGACGAAGCCCAGGAACTGGGTCTGAAAATCATTGGCTACATGCGTCAGCGCATCAACGAGTTCTCGGAGCGCTACCATCACAACTACTCCGTGCTGGCAACGCCGGCCGAGGGTCTGGCTGGCCGCTTCACCAAGCGCGACCGTAAGGACTTCGGCGTCATCCCCGGCGTCACCGACCGTGACTACTACACCAACTCGAACCATGTGCCCGTCTACTACAAGTGCTCGGCACGCCACAAGGCTGAAGTCGAGGCGCCCTACCACGCCCTATGTGGCGGCGGCCACATCTTCTACGTCGAGATCGACGGTGACGCCACCCACAACCCGCAGGTCATCATGAGCGTTGTCGACATGATGGACCGCCTCAACATGGGTTACGGCAGCGTCAACCACAACCGCAACCGCTGCATGGACTGCGGCTACGAGAACGCCCAGCCCGACCTTAAGGAGTGCCCGCGCTGCGGTTCGAAGAACATCGACCGCCTGCAGCGCATCACCGGCTACCTTGTCGGCACCACCGACCGCTGGAACTCGGGCAAGCTGGCCGAGCTGAACGACCGTGTCACCCATATTGACGACGGTCTGCAAACCCTCTTCACTGATGAAAACCTATAGTTAATCTCACCAATAAAAGACCTATGACTACTAATCAACAACTACCCACCATCGACGAAGTATTCGCATGGATGCGTAAGCTCTACGACGAGAGCTACAGCGGGCTCACCAAACTGGAAAAGGGCGAGCAGCACATGTATGGAACCATGGTCACCACACCGAGCGACAAGAAGTTCATTGTCCGCATGCTCGACGAGACAAGTCAGGTGCGCGACACCCAGAAGCTTGCCAGGCGTGTCAAGGACCTCATCGACCAATATGGCATTCCTAAGTTCCTCGACTCCACCGACCATGCGCTATTCTGGATGTATCAGAAGTTCGCCTACCAGCCGCTGTTTAACTGGGCTGCCGTACCCATCATCAAGTGGCGCCTGCGCCGCGACACCAGCCGCGTGATTATCAATGCCGCCCGTCCTAACCTTACCAAGCACCTGGCCAGCCGCTTCAGCGACGACATCGGCCAGAATGTCAACCTGCTGGGCGAGGTGGTCCTTGGCAACGGCGAGGCCGACAAGCGCTACGAATCGTATATCGAGGCCCTGAAGGAGCCCGACATCAACTACATCTCCGTGAAGATCTCGGGCATCTATGCCCAGACCCACGCCCTGAACTACAAGGAGGCGTTCCCAGAACTCATCCGCCGCATGTTGACACTCTACCAGACGGCCATCGACTATCCCTACACGACGCCCGAGGGCATCACCCGACCGAAGTTCATCAATCTCGACATGGAGGAGTACAAGGATGCCCACCTGACGATGAAGCTCTTCAAGGACGTACTGTCGCTGCCGCAGTTCAAGAACTACGAGGCCGGCATCGTCGTGCAGGCCTACCTGCCCGATGCCTACGGCTTCCAGACGGAGCTGCTCGAGTTTGCCCGCAAGCGCGTGGCCGAGGGCGGCTCACCCATCAAGATGCGTATCGTCAAGGGCTGTAACCTCGACATGGAGAACATCGTGAGCGACCTGCGTGGCTGGCCCAACCCTGTCAGGAAGAGCAAGACAGAGGTCGACGCCAACTACCTGCACATCATCGAGCGTGGCTTGAAGCCCGAGAACGCCCGTGTGCTTCATATCGGCATGGCCTCGCATAACCTCTTTACTATTAGCTATGCCTATCTGCTGACCCAGATGTACCAGACGCCGAAGGACTGCTTCTGCTTCGAGATGCTTGAAGGCATGGCCAACCACGTGTGGCGTGCACAGAAGAAGCTGGGCAACCACGTCATCCTGTATACGCCCGTGGTGAAGAAGGAGCACTTCCTCAATGCCATCTCCTACCTGGTGCGACGCATGGACGAGAATACCGCTCCCGATAACTTCCTCACCCACTCTTTCTCCCTGAAGCCCGACACACCAGAATGGAAGGACCTGCAGCAGCAGTTCATCGATGCCTACAACATGAAGGACCACCTCGACCACACACCAACGCGCACGCAGGACCGCAACCAGCCGTACGTCGGCCAGGAGCCTCAGGACGAGATGATCAACGAGCCCGACACTGACTTCGACCGCTTCTGCAACCAGCAGTGGGTGGAGAAGATTTTCGCGAAGTGGAAAGCCGCCAACCAGCCCGTGAAGCCCGCCAACACCTGGGGCGACTGGCAGCCCGGCGACGTGCTGCCCACGCAGATTGGCGCCACGCTGACCGTCAATGCCGACCACGCCCGCTACTTCGACCGCTCGCAGCCCGGCGACGTGCTGGTGTGCGAAATGTCGCGCGCCAACAAAGCCCAGACGGAACAGATTCTCGACATTGCCGAGAAAGACCCCGCCGGCTGGCGCAACACCAGTATCGAGGAGCGCCACCGCATCATGTACCGCGCCGCCAACCTTCTCGGCCAAATGCGGGGCGACCTCAACGGCTCCATGTGTGCCATCACCGGCAAAACCATTGAGGAGGCCGACGTCGAGGTATCTGAGGCCATCGACTACTGCCGCTTCTACACCACAACCATGAAGAAGCTGGCCAAGCTCGACGACATCACGATGTGTGCCAAGGGCACCGTCCTTGTGCTCTCACCGTGGAACTTCCCCTGCGCCATCCCCTGCGGCGGCGTCGTCGCTGCCCTTGCCACTGGCAACACCTGCATTCTGAAGCCCGCCACCGTGGCAGCCCCCGTCGCTTGGCTCTTCGCCAAGGCCTTCTGGGAAGCCGGTGTGCCTAAGGAGGCCCTGCAGGTGGTCATCACCGACCGCGAGGCTACACCGCTGCTCACCTCGTCGCCCGTGGTGAAGCATATCATACTCACCGGCGGTACGGAGACGGCCCAGACCATCGCCCACGCCAACCCGCGCAAGCCGCTGTCGGCAGAGACCGGTGGAAAGAACGTCATAATCCTCTCGGCCAAAGGCGACCGTGACCACGCCATTATGAACGCTTGCCGCTCTGCCTTCGGCAATGCCGGCCAGAAGTGTTCCGCATGCTCGCTGATGCTTGTCGAGCGTTCGGTCTACGAGAACCCCGAGTTCTTCGAGAAGCTGAAGGACTGCGCCTCGTCGCTCAAGGTGGGCGGCGTGTGGAACGCAGGCAATATTGTCGGCCCCATGATTACCAACAAGAACGACAAACTCGAGCAGGCCTTCAAGCTGGAACCAGGTGAGCGCTGGCTCATCGCCCCCGAGTTCGTCGACGAGAAAAGGTATATCCTCAAGCCCACCGTCAAGGTGGATGTCAAGCCCGACTCGTTTACCTTCCGCACAGAACTGTTTGCACCGCTGCTCGCCGTGGCACCCTACGACACGCTGGAGCAGGCTGTCGAGCTGGTCAACGGCCTTGACTACGGCCTGACAAGCGGCTTGCAGTCGCTCGACGAGCAGGAGCAGCGCTACTGGAAGAACCACATCGAGGCCGGCAACCTGTACATCAACCGCGGCATCACCGGCGCCGTCGTCAACCGCCAGCCGTTTGGCGGCATGAAGCTCTCCGCATTCGGACCGGGCCTGAAGGCCGGCGGCCCCAACTACTGCGCACAGTTCATGGTCATCACCGACCGTCCGGGCACGCAGACCGACTACCGTAAGTCGTACGCCGAATGGTATGAGCGCGAGTTCAAGCACGCCCGCAACATTCAGCCGAACATCCGCGGCGAGCAGAACGTCTTCCGTTACCTGCCCCTGAAGCGCGGCATGGTGCTGCGACTCTTCGGCGACGAGACGCTCGAGCAGGTGCAGATGGTGCAGCTGGCCGCCCAGACCGTCGGCACGCCCCTCACCATCTCGGCCGACCCGGGATGCCCGCTGCTCGGCCAGCTCAAGGGCGACATCCGCCAGGAGAGCCTCACCGCCTTCATCAACAGCCTGAAGCGTTTCGAGCGCATCCGCACCATCTCACAGCACGTCCCCGACGAGGTGTTCACGGCCGCAGCCTTTGCCGACCGCTACATTGCCCAGTCGCTGCCCGTCAAGGACGGCCGCATCGAGCTGGCACTCTATATTAAGGAGCAGTCGATAGCCAACGAGTATCACCGCTACGGCAGCCAGATTGAGGTGCCAGAAGTGGAGTAAGCGCCTATGCTACTTATCATGGGTATTATAGAAGACACGATGGTTGACGGTCCGGGATTCCGGACCGCCATCTATTGTGCCGGCTGCCGCCACCAGTGCCCCGGCTGCCACAACCCGCAGTCATGGGACTTCGATGGCGGCCACCCCATGTCGACCGAGGATATCATGCGCGTCATCGAGGCCGACCCCTACGCCAACGTCACCTTCTCGGGCGGCGACCCGATGTACCAGCCCGAGGGCTTCGCCGAGCTTGCCCGTGCGATTCACGAGCGCACCAAGAAGGACATCTGGTGCTACACGGGCTTCACCTTCGAGCAGCTCCTGCATAACCCGCGCCAGCGGGCGTTACTCGAGCAGGTGGACGTCCTGGTTGACGGGCCATTCATCAAGGCGCTGCGCGACGAGACATTGGTGTTCCGAGGGTCACGCAACCAGCGCATCATTGACGTACAAGCCAGCCTCAGTGAGGGGAAAATCGTGACATTAGAGTATTCGCCCGCCGTGCCCTGACAAAGAGGGGTACGGAGAGGTCAGGACGAAAGCCGCCCGCGTGGAGCACGCGGGCGGCTTTCGTGCATTACGGGGGCGGCTTTCGTGGAGAAGAAAACCCGGGGGTGTTGAAGGAGGGGTGGAGGGGAGGGGTGATAATGCCGCCGGGGAGGGGCAAGGATACGAGGATGGCGGCCCGCAAATGCCGCCACGTTGGCCCGCAAATGCCACCACGTTGGGCCGACAATGTCGCCACGTTGGGCCGACAATGTAGGGGCAGGCCTTGTGCCAGCCCGATGGCCCGTTAGGGCCAGTGTAACATTTTGGCCGTGACGGAATGGGGCAGGCCGCCAGTGTAGGGGCAGGCCCCGTGCCAGCCCGTTGGCCCCAACGGGGCCAGTGTTCGCGGAGGAGGCGGAAGAGATACCGCCGACACATCGGGGGACTGGCGGGGATAGGAAGTTACATTGGCCCCGTTGGGGCCATCGGGCTGGCACAAGGCCTGCCCCTACACTGGCGGAGGGCATTACCGCCACACGCCGTTCGTGTCGCTGGCCTCCCGCCTACTCACCCCTTCGCCTTCGTACACTCGTTAACCAGATACACGATGCTCATGTAGGGGATACCGCTGTTGGTTTGCAGGCCAATCTCGCAGGTGCGGCTGTTAGAGTACCCCACCTCGATGTGAGCCTGCTCTATCTGCGGGCGGAGCTTGCGGAGGGCATAGCTGTTGACCTCGGGATTCGTAAAGCCCTTGTCGCCGGCGAAGCCGCAGCAGCCGACACCCTCTGGCACGAGAACCTCGGTGGCGCAGAGGCGGGCCAGCGCGATGAGATGCTGGCCGACGCCCATCTCGCGTGTGGAACACGTCACATGGACGGCGACGCGCCGCTCAATAGGCGTAAACTCCAGGCGGTCCTTGAGGAAGGTCATGATGAACTCGGCAGGCTCATACAGGCGTAGGCGGTGCATCACCTTCTTCATGCGATGCAGACAGGGGCTCTGATCGCAGAGCACAGGATAGCGGCCGCCGTCGGAGGCCTCCCAGAGGGCCTGCTCCAGCTCGGCACTCTTCTGGTCGGCCAGGTCGGGCATGCCCTTGCTCTCCCATATCTGTCCGCAGCACATCTTCGCCATGCCCTTCGGGAAAATCACGTCGTAGCCCGCCTTGCGGAGCAGGTTACACGTCTCGTCGACCAGCGAGTTCTTCACGGGCGCCCCCTTTGAGAGTCCCATCGTCTGGTTGATGCAACTGGGGAAGTAGACCACCTTCAGCTCAGCACTGCCGGCGGCTGCCTGTCGCGGCTGGCCGATGGGTCGCGGCATGGCCGTGGTCCACAGCGGGATACCCGTGCGGTGCAGCGTCTTGCAGACCGTCGTCATCAGACTTGAGCCCAGCACACTGTGGCCAAGGTTGGCGGCTCCGAGCACCACGCGCAGGCCACTCTTCAGGCCAGCCAAGTGGTTGGCGGCGAAGGCGCCGACGGCATGTCCCATGCGGTTGCCCGCCATGTCGAGGTCGCGTATGAGGTGTGTCAGCTCGCCCGTATTGATTTTCATGGGGCACGACGTGGCGCAGAGGCCGTCGGCGGCGCACGTCTGGTCGCCGTAGTAGCGGTATTCGCGGCGCAGGCGCTCGGCGCGCTCCGGGTCGGCACCCGTGGCTTCGAGATGGCGAATCTCGCGTTGCACGACAATGCGCATACGTGAAGACAGCGTCAGTCCGCACGACATGCAGTTGACCTCACAGAATCCGCACTCGATGCACTTGTTGGCGCGGTGGACGGCCTCTACGGTCTCCTCGGCCGTAGGCGTGTCGGGCAACAGCCCGAAGTCGTAGTTGAGCACGGGGAGGGGCTTCAGGTTCTTGGTGAAGCAATCGGGGTCGTCGTTGAAGATGACGCCCTGGTTGAGCAATCCCTCCGGGTCGAAGAGCTGCTTCAGCTGGCGCATCACCTCATAGGCCTCGGCGCCCCACTCGTAGCTGACGAACGGGGCCATGTTGCGACCCGTGCCATGTTCGGCCTTCAGCGAGCCACCGTAATCCTCAACCACCAGGCGGGCGACGGCACGCATCATGTGTTCGTAGCGCTCCACCTCGGCGGGGCTCTCGAAGCTCTGGTTCAGTATGAAGTGGTAGTTACCCTCGAAGGCGTGGCCGTAGATGCAGGCGTCGGCATAGCCGTGCTCGGCTATGAGCTGCTGCAGCCGGACGGTGGCCTCGGGAAGATGGTGTATTGGGAACGCCACATCCTCGATGAGACACGAGGTGCCTACGGGCCGCGTGCCACCCACCGAAGGGAAGATGCCCGAGCGGATGGCCCAGTAGCGGCTGTAGACGGCGGGATCCTCGGTGAACGTAGCGGGCTGGTAGAGCGCGAACTGGCTGAGGCACTCGGTGATGGCTGCCATGCGGCGGTGCAGCTCCTCGGGTGTGGTGGCCTTCGTCTCGGTGAGGATAGCCGTCAGGTTGTGGTAGTCGCCGGGGGCCACACCGGGTATGCGGCCGGCGTCGACGTCGGCCTTGTACTGCAGGAACACGGGATCGTCGACCGAGCCCAGCGACATGTAGTCGAGCATCTCGGCACTCTTCACCATCAGCTGCTCGCCGCTCATGGCCAGATCACCATCGTCCGACTTCAACTCCTTCATGGCCACCACGGCTTCGCAGCTCTCCTTCATGGTGAGGAAGTAGACCATGGCCGACGCCTTGCAGGGATAGTCGTGCAGCGTGCGCATGGTGACCTCGGAGAGGAAGGCCAGTGTGCCCTCGCTGCCCACGAGGAGGTGGGCCATGATGTCGAACGGGTCGTCGTAGGCAATCAGGGGTCGCAGGTTCAGGCCGGTGACATTCTTGATGCTGTACTTCCGGCGAATGAGGTCGCTGAGCGGCTTATTGGCGCGGACACTATCACGAAGTGCCACGATGCGGTCGAGCCATTCACGATGACTCTTTCGGAAGGCCTCGCGGCTGGCCTCGTCGCCCGTGTCGAGCACGGTGCCGTCGCAGAGCACCATCCTGGCGCTCAGCATCATACGATCACTATTGGCATGCACGCCGCAGTTCATACCTGATGCGTTATTGATGACGATTCCGCCGACCATAGCCGAGCCGATGCTGGCCGGGTCGGGGGGGAACACACGGCCGAAGGGCCGCAGGATGTCGTTGACACGACTGCCGACAAGTCCCGGCTGCAGGCGGATGCTGTCGGCACCGGGCCCCACCTCGTAGTGCTCCCAGTGCTTGCCGGCGACGATGAGGACGCCGTCGGTGCAGCTCTGCCCCGACAGCGAGGTGCCGGCGGCACGGAATGTGAAGGGCAGGTGGCGGGCATAGCAGGCCTGCACGATGCGCGAGAGCTGAGCCTCATCATGGCAGCGCACCACCATCTTGGGCACCAGGCGGTAGAAACTGGCGTCGGTGCCCCATCCGAGGCAACGCAGGTCGTCGGTATAGATGTCGGCGGGGTCGACAATGGTCTGTAGCGCCTTGAGCAGGTCACGCCAAGGCTCTGGTAAAATCTCTCTGTGTTCCATCATTTTAGAAAGTTTGGTTAGTATTTGAGGGCAAAGTTAAGAAAAAAAACTGAAAACGTGCATTTTTTTTTAAGAAAATGCGGCAGTGTGAAAAACTTTTTGTATTTTTGCAGCATTATAAACGTTATTAACCAATCTAAAACATCTATGGCTGCTATCATCTCATTGATACCGATCGTCCTGCTCTTCACGCTGATGATGGGTTTTAAAGTGTCTGGTTACAAGAGCGCCCTGGCGACGCTCATCGTCACAATCCTGCTGGCCCTGTTCGCAGCACCGGCACTTGGCATCGTGCCCGAGAAATATGCCGATGCCTCTATCTACGGCGTCACGCTGTGGTCAGTCGTCGAGGGACTGCTCAAGGCGTGCTTCCCCATCATCCTCATCATCATCTGCGCCATCTTCAGCTACAACATTCTGGTCGAGACAAAGGAGATCGAGACCATCAAGACCCAGTTCATCCAGCTCACGACCGACAAGGGCCTGCTCGTGCTGCTGCTGACATGGGGCTTCGGCGGCGTGCTCGAGGGCATGGCAGGTTTCGGAACGGCTGTGGCCATCCCCGCCGCCATCCTCATCGGACTTGGCTTCAAGCCGATGTTCTCGGCCGTCATCTGTCTGGTAGCCAATACGGTGGCCGTCGGCTTCGGAGCCGTTGGTCTGCCCGCCACCACGCTGGCCAACCAGGTGGCCGATGGCACGGCGTCGCCCGAGATGCTGTGTGAGGTTGCCACCTTTATTATATTACAGCTGTCACTGATGTTCTACATCACGCCCTTCCTCATACTGATGATGACCGACCGTAAGAAGGTGGTGAAGAACCTCTGCATCGCCCTCTTCGTGGGAACATTCTCGATTCTGGTGCAGTTCTGCTGCGCCCATTTCCTAGGCCCCGAGACGCCGGCCATCTTAGGCTCGGTGGCTGCCATCATCGCCATGCTCATCTATAACAAGCTCTTCATCCGCGACGAGAGCCCTGCCGACGAGGTGGTGGTCGAGAAGAAACGCTTCGGCATGGCAAAGACGCTCAGGGCGTGGAGCGTATACGGCCTGATTATCTTCTTCATACTCGTATCGTCGAAGATTGTTCCCCCTATGAATGACCTGCTAAAGTCCACACTTGTAACACGTTTCGAGGTACCAGTGGTGGGCAACACATTCAGTTTCGGATGGCTCTCGAACGCCGGACTGATGATCTTCCTCGGCGCGGTCATCGGCGGCCTGATACAGGGGCTGTCGTTCGGCAAGCTGATGAAGATGCTGGCAAAAACGGCTGTCAACCTGCAGAAGACCGCACTGACCATCTGCTGCCTCGTCGCCCTGGCCATGCTCATGAATAATACGGGCATGACCTTAGCCATAGCCACTGGGCTGGTGGCCGTCACTGGGTCGGCATTCCCATTCTTTGCTCCGCTCATCGGTTCCATAGGCACCTTCGTAACGGGCTCGGCTACGTCGGCAAACATCCTGTTTGGTAAGCTGCAGGCGGCCGCAGCAGGACAGCTCGGACTGGTGAACGACGCGGCATTCTTTGGCGTCAGTGGTAACGAGACGAACTGGCTGGCCGCGGCTAACTGTGCCGGATCGGAGGGCGGCAAACTGCTGTCGCCACAGAGCATAGCCATCGCTACTGCCGCTTGCGACATGGAAGGCCAGGACGGAGAAATCATGCGTAAGACGCTGCCCTTCGCCATCTTCTGGATCCTGATGAACGGCCTCATGGTGTTCCTCGGCCTGCACGTGTTCTAAGCCTGGGCGGGCCGCGGTTATGCCTCGGTTGTAGGCCACGGTTCAACACGGTTTAACACGGTTAAGCCTTGGACGTTTTCTTAGCCACGGTTTGACACGGTTTTACACGGGGAGGGTCCCCTGAACAGCCGACGGGTCCGCCACGCATGTGTGGCGGACCCGTCGTTGATATTGGCAGTTACGCGTCCCGTGGTAAACCGTGTAGAACCGTGGCCTATGACCCTCCCCGTGTTAAACCGTGTAAAACCGTGGCTTAGAACGGGTACAACGCCACCCAGCGTAAAACCGTGTGGAACCGTGGCCGAGGCCGGCGGCTACTTGGCACGGACCACGACGTCGCCCTTGCGGATGAACAAGTAGTCGTGGCCGGTCTTCAGGACGTAGTAGTCGGGAATCTCGTCGTACTCGTCGGCAATCACCGTGCCCTTCTTCACCGTGGTAAACAGTGGGTAGCCGCCGTCGTCGTCGACGTAGTTCTCGCCGAAGATGGGCATCTGCTCGCAGCCGGCAACCAGTACCTTGCGGCCCGTTCCGTCGTACCACGACTGGCGCCCCAGGTAGGGGTTGTAGACCCAACCCGTGATGTCGCCCATCTTAATGCGGCTCCAGTTCGTGCCCTCCTCCAGCAGCACGCCGCTGCCAAGGCCATGCATCGGCCCGTAAAGCTTACCGAGAATGGGAGCCTTCGTCGAGGGCTGCTCACGGATGTTCAGGAAGCCGTCGTCCGAGGTGGCATAAACCACGGTGAACACGGTTGGCGCCGTCGTCTGGGTGGCCGTCGACGCCGCCGTGCCCTTGCCCTGCACTGCGTAGCTGTAGAGGTTGTCGTCGTTGTCGAGGGCGTAGAGCACCTCACGGCCACCCTCGATCTTCAGCTCGAGGTAGTGCATCTTGCTGGCAATCGGCAGCTTGCTGTAGACCTTGCCCGTGCGTTTGTCGAGCATGTAGAGGTAGTCCTTCTCAGACGTGAACCCGTAGCCGCAGAACACGAAGTCGCGGTCGAGGATGAAGATGTCGTTGCTCACCAGGTAGTCGGTCTGCCACACCATGCGGCGCCCCTCCACGTCGTAGCAGTAGAGCTTGCTGCCCTTGCCGTCGATCTGACTGGCGTAGCTCGGGCACGCCATGTTGAACAGCAGGTGGTGGGTGTCGGCATCCCAGCGCACATCCTGCACTTCGCAGTAGCGGTTGTCGGTGATGTCGCAGAGGTTCACGGTGTGCTTCGGGCGCTTCTGCTCGTCGTAGAGCACCACCACGAAGTTGTAGTCGTCGGCACTTGTCGGCAGGCGGTAGAACGCCAGCCACCCTTGGTCGGTAGGCTCCGAGATAAACAGTTCGAGGCCCTCCGTCTGGGGCACGCCGGGCAAGTCGGTGCATTGCTTGTCGACGCGCAGGCGGTAGATGACGCCGTTCGGCTTGTTCTTCATCGTCAGCTGGCTGGCTTTCCAGTTCTTGCCGTAGTTCTTTATCGGCGCCAGCCGCTGGGCGTCGGCGGCCAGTGCCGCCATCAGCAGTGCCATCAGGCATAATAGTCTTGTTCTCATCGTCGTTTTGTTTTATTGAAGTGGTAATAATCTCGCGGGCGCAGCGGCGCGTCTTGTCGTTCTGCAGGCCCTTCGCCTTCGTCCCTCGCCGCATTTTCTTTTGCCACAAAGGTAGTGGTTTTATTGCAAATATGGCTTTCTGAAGCCGATTTTATAAGAAAGTTTAAACAAACAGGCCCCGTTAAGCGCAAAGTGTTATTATTTCCTAAATACAAGGATTGGGGCGGCGCAAGAAAACATGATGTAGTGTTTTTTTTGTAATTTTGCACGACTACTTATGTAATTCCGTACAACCATGAACAAGAGAAACGCTATCATCACCATCCTCCTCGCCCTGCTCTTTACGACGGGGCACGCACAAGTTCAGCCAACAACCGCACTGCTCGGCTCGTGGTCGGGCAAGCTCGAGGTCGGAGCAGTGGCTCTGACCCTTGTGATAAACCTGGAACAGGCCGACGGCTACGTCACGGTGACGCTCGACAGCCCCGACCAGGGCGTCAAGGGCATCGGCGCCTATAAGCAATTCCTCTCGGACGACTCGCTGGCCTTCAAGGTCGAGATGATCGGCGCTACCTACCAGGCACGGCTGAAAGACGGCAAGCTCGACGGCACGTTCTCGCAGAACGGCATGTCGTTCCCCCTCGTGCTGACGAAAGGGGTGCCCGAAGTGAAGCGGCCACAAATGCCACAGCCACCATTCCCCTACACGACCGAAGAGGTGACGTTCCGCAACGAGGCCGACGGCGCCACGCTGGCTGGCACGCTGACATGGCCGGTGGGCTACGACCCCAACGGCAAGCAGCGGCCGACGGTGGCGCTGCTTGTCACGGGCAGTGGCCAGCAGAACCGCGACGAGGAGCTCTTCAGCCACAAGCCGTTCCTGGTGATTGCCGACTACCTGGCACGGCAGGGCATCGCTACGCTCCGCTACGACGACCGCGCCACGGGGGCTTCTGTCGGCGGCGAGGTGGCGAACGCCACGTCCGAGGATTTCACGCGCGATGCAGCAGCCGGCCTCGACTACCTGCGGAGCCGTAAGGCCTTCGGAAAGGTGGGCGTCATGGGTCATAGCGAGGGTGGCATGATTGCCTTTATGCTTGGCGCAAAGGGCCAGACCGACTTCGTCGTTGCGCTGGCAGCTCCCGGCGTAAAGGGCGACACGCTGCTGACGGCACAAAGCAACCTCATCATGAAACTGTCGGGGATGCCCGCCGAAATGACCGTGGAAAAATACCGTCAGCAGTCCATCATTCAGCAATTGCCTTGGATCAGGTGGTTCAACGACTACGACCCCTCCGCCGACATCAGCCACACACAATGCCCTGTGCTCGCCATCAATGGCGATCGCGACACGCAGGTCATCGCCGACATGAACCTTAAAGCCATCGAGCGGCTGCTGCCGAAGTCCGCAAAATCGATGGTGAAGCTGTACCCCGGCCTCAACCATCTCTTCCAGCATGCTACAACGGGCCTGCCCGCCGAGTACGGGCAGATCGAGGAAACCTTTGCACCAGAAGCGCTCACTGACATCGCCAACTGGCTCAAGGCGCTTTAGACATCCCGCCATTGGTGCGAAAAAAAATGCCCAAAGGCTTTGCCATGTCAGATAAAAGGTGTAAATTTGCAGGCAGATATTACTACGTAAAACCATACGGATATGCAACAGACGGTAAAGATTCATTGTAAGAACAACGGCGAAACGCTCCGTGTGCCCATGGGTTGCACGCTGGAGGAGGTGTACGAGCTTACGGAACTGAAGATGGAGTTCGGACCCCTTAACGCGCGTATTAATAATAAGGTGGAGGGCATGCACTACCGGGTGTACAAGGACAAGACGGTGGAATTTCTCGATATCCACGCGTCCAGTGGCCTGCGCACTTACACGCGGACGCTGTTCTTCGTGCTGTGCAAAGCCGCCCACGACCTCTTCGACAGCACGCCGGCTGCCGACAGCGCCGCCGAAGTCTCAAAAACAGGCATGTGCAAAGTGACCATCGACATCCCGGTGTCTAACGGCTACTACGTCGACCTGGAGATAGGACGACCCGTGACGCTCGACGACGTAGGCCGCCTGCGTCGCCGCATGCAGGAGATCATCGACCAAGACTTACCCATCCATCGCTACGAGACAACGACGGAGGAAGCCATCCGCATGTTCGAGGAGCAACTGGCCTTCTCGAAGGTGAAGCTGCTGCGATCGCAGGGTGCCATCTACACAACGTACTACGATCTGGATGGCTACGTCGACTACTACTACGGAGCACTGCTGACGCGCACCAGCCAGATATACCTCTTCGGACTGGAGAAGTACTTCGACGGACTGCTGCTACGTATTCCTTCGACCGAGCATCCCTCAGAGCTTGGCGAACTGGTGCACCAGGACAAGATGTTCGGCATATTCAAGGAGCATCACCGTTGGCAACAACTGATAGGACTGCGCACCATTGGCGACCTGAACGAAGCCATTGATGCCGGTCGCAGCAGCCTGCTGATCCAGGTCAGCGAGGCACTGCAGGAGAAGAAGATAGCAAAGATTGCCGACGAGATAGCCCGCAAACAGGGCGTCCGCCTGGTGCTAATCGCAGGACCCTCGTCGAGTGGTAAGACGACGACGTGCAAGCGTCTCTCCGTACAGTTGCTCACTAACGGCATCAAGCCTGTGGCTATCTCGCTCGACGACTACTTCTTGGATCGTGACCAGACGCCCCGCGACGCCTCGGGCGACTACGACTTCGAGAGCATCTATGCGCTGAATCTGACGCTGCTCAACGAGCAGTTGGCTGCGCTCTTCCGGGGTGAGGAGGTGGAGCTGCCGCGCTACGACTTCCCAAGCGGACGTAGCGTCCCCAGCGGACATCGGCTGCGCCTGCACGACGACGAGGTGCTCGTCATGGAGGGCATCCACGCCCTGAACCCTGAGCTGACGGCTCAGATTTCCGAAGAGCTGAAGTATCGTGTCTATGCCTCGGCGCTCACCACCCTGCTCATCGATAACCACAACTATATTCCCACGACCGACAACCGGCTGCTGCGCCGTATTATCCGCGACCACAAGTACCGTGGTGTGGCAGCTCAGGAGTCCATCCGCCGCTGGCCATCGGTGCGAAAGGGCGAAAGCCGCTGGATTTTCCCCTATCAGGAACAGGCCGACCAAATGTTCAACACCGCCATGCTCTTCGAACTGGCCGTGATTAAGAGTCAGGCAGAACCGCTGCTGGAGCAGGTCCCCGAGAACTGCGTCGAGTATGCAGAGGCCTACCGCCTGCGCAAGTTCCTGAAGTATATTCGTCCCATTCCCGAGGACCAGATACCGCCCACCAGCCTCCTGCGTGAGTTCCTCGGCGGTTCTTCGTTCGAGTATTAGGCATTTTCTTCGTTCCGCCCCGTCTTATTGGGCGGTGATCATGGTGCTGCCGGTTTTCAGACCATCGCTGTGGCAGATGAGGATAACGGCCGACGGGGTTTCAGTGCTCTGCACCAGCACCTGGGCCAGGCCGTTGAAGGCTGGGATTGAGAACGTCTTGCAGTTCAAGGTGTTCGGATGGTCCGGCCCGAGATACATCGGGTCGCCATTGCCGACGCCCAGGATGCGGGCATGGCCGTCGACGGTAATGTTCAGCACGGGACAGGCATCGGGCACGATGCGGCCCTTCTGGTCCTGCACTTCAACGGTGACAACGGCCAGGTCGCGCCCGTCAGCCGCAATCGCAGGGCGGTCGGCCTTGAGCACGGTCTTGTAGGCGGGGCCTGTGGTCTCGACGACCTGTGTCAGGAGGCGTCGGCCGTTCTTGTAGCCCACGGCCACCACCTTGCCCGGCTGATAGACGGCTTTCCACTTCAGGTGGCCGTTCTTCGGCATTGGCTGGCGCCCCATCTTCTTGCCGTTGACCGTCAGTTCCACTTCGTCACAATTACTGTAAGCCCAGAGCTCAATCTCCTCCCCTTCGTGTCCCTGCAGATTCCAGTGCGGGAAGAGGTGCAGCACGGGCGTGTCGGTCCACCACGATTGCAGGTAGAACGCCTCGTCCTTGGGGAATCCACAGTAGTCTAGGATGCCGAACTCGGAGTCGTGGGCAGGGTAGCTCAGCGGATTGGGCTCGCCACGATAGTCGTAGCCTGTCCAGTAGAACAGCCCCGCAGCCCATGGGCGCTCGGCGTAGAATTTCCAGCCACGCTCGATGATATTCTCGTAGTTCTGCTCCATGGAGCGGTTAAGGCTGGCCATTCGCCCAGGGCAATCAGGCTGGTTGAAGTACCAGCCACGGGTGCCACAGCCGGTCGTCTCCTCCGTGCCCACAATCTTCCACTGGGGGTTGGCCTGCTTGCGACGGTCCACATCGTTCTGCACAATGTAGTTGAACCCCACCACGTCGAGTCCCTTGATGAGCTCCGTACCGCCGGCATTGGCCACGGTGCTGGGGCGTGTCGGGTCATAAAGGTGGGTGTACGCACGCATCGCCTCTGCCAGGCGCGTGCCCTGGATGGTGTTCTCCAGCCCCCACTCCTCGTTGCCATTGCTCCAGAGAACGACGGAGGGATGGTTGCGGTCGCGCTTGATCATCCGCTCCAGCAGGCGCAGGTGTTCCTCGTTGATGCCCATCAGGCGGTTCTCGTCGACGACAAGGATGCCTTCGCGGTCGCAGATGTCGAGCAGCGCCGGCGTCATGGGGTTATGCGAGGCCCGGTAGGCATTGCAGCCGAACTGCTTCAGCTGTCGGATGCGCCATGCCTGCAGCGCGTCGGGGATGGCAGCCCCCACGCCAGCATGATCCTGATGCAGGTTCACACCCTTCAGCTTCAGCGGCTCACCATTCAGTAGGAAGCCTCGCTCCGCGTCGAAGGCGATGTCGCGGATGCCCGTAGTCGTCTCGTAGACATCAGTCACCTTGCCATCCACTTTCACCGTCGTTTCCACCTTGTAAAGATAAGGGTCGGTGGTGCGCCAGAGGTGAGGGCGTGTGACGTTCATCGTCTGAAGGGTCATGCCCGTCTCCTTGGCTTTCAGCGGGTTCACGTGGCCATCGGCACGCGCCACCTCACGCCCCTCGGCATCCAGGAGCCGCTGCTCCACAAGATACTGCTGCATAGTGAGTCCACTGTTGCTCACCTCCGTCCTGACATAGACCAGGGCCTGGTCGTAAGGCTGTTCGAGCGCTGCATAGACAAATGTGCCAAGGGGGGCGACGCTGACCTCTGCCGACTTCTCGAGCCACACGTCACGATAGATACCAGCACCCTCGTAGAACCAGCCTTCCTCGAGCGAGGCATCGGCCCGCACGCAGATAAGGTTGTCGTCACCATAATTTATATAAGGAGTGATGTCGTAGACTTGCGTGACATAGCCACTGGGTTCCGTACCCATATAGACCCCATTCAGCCATACCTGAGCGTTACGGAAGATGCCATCGAAGCGCAGCATCAGGCGTTTGCCCAAGTCCTCCTGGCCAATGGTGAAGGTCTTACGATACCAGCCCACACTGCTCTCTGGGTAACGCCAGCCTACGGTCTTATAGCCATGCGAATGGCTGGCCTCCCTGGCATAGGGCAGCGTCGACGCCCAGTCGTGGGGAACCTGCACTTCCTGCCAGGCGGAATCGTCGAACTTCTGGGCGTAGGGTCCCTCATTGTGGATAGAGCTTGCCTTCGTCAGGTAGTTAAAATACTCGGTGCCACAGCCAAAGTCCTTTTGTGGATCGGCAGCATGGCCTAATGCGAACTTCCATCCTTTGTCCAAACGGATGGTGGCACGGACGCTCTGAGCCTGTGCGCCCCAGGACTGCATCAGGAAAGCGAACAGCAGCAGCAATCTTGTCATCATGTCTACAGTTTGTCGGTGTCTCATTATTACGGTTTAGTTTAGCACATATTCTTATACGCCAATGGCGTCATGCCAGTGAGCCGGCGGAAGTATTTCGAGAAGAACGAGGGATTGGCGAAGTGCATCTCTTCGGCTATCTGCGCCGCAGGCTTGTCGGTGTGGCGCAGCTCTATTTTGATGCGAGTGATGAGGGCACGGTCTATCCAGTCCTTGGCGGTGGTGCCACTGGTCTGGCGGACGACAGTGCTCAGGTAGCGATCGGTGAGACAGAGACGCTCGGCGTAGTAGCCTATCTGGTGGTGCTCGGCACAGTGCTGACCCGCCAACTGGATAAAGCGGTCGAAAATGGTCTGTTCGCGAGAGCGGGAGACAGCCTGCCTGTCTGTCTGCTGGCGGAAGAGGTGGTCGTAGTGGTGCATCAGTGCTGCCACAAGGGCAGTGACGGTGGGACGGTGATAGTTGTCGCAGTGAGTCACCTGCCAGATGGTGTCGAAGATGTGGAGGGCCGTGCTGATATCGTCTTCGCCGACGGGCAACTGGAAGTCGCGCACCTGACCGTTGAAGGCTGACGGCATCTGTCCCTGGGCAAAAGGCATGGGGAAATCGGCAAAGAGACCGATACCGCAGAGTTTGAGGTCGTGGGAGAACCGGATAGGCGTAATGATGGTACCAGGACCGAGATAGACCAGCGTGCCGGCAGTGACATGACGGTCTTGCAGGTTGAAGTTGACGTGGGCCTCGCCATGCACGATGATGCCGAAGCGATGGTCGTTGATAGAGAAGGGGGGCTTCTGCCGCATCAGCAGTCGGAACACGGTGGGGTCGCTGTGAACGATGCCAAGCTCACCATTGAAGAAGATGTTCTCACGCATCTTCGAAAGATGCGGTGTGAAGATGTCCCGCATGCGTGTCAGGTCCATCAGTTGTGGCTGTTTGCTCATATAAGGTTCCTTTTGGTGTGCAAAGATAATACTTTTAGACGACATAACGCTCCTTTTTCGCACAAATCGAACAAAAAGAACATCTTTCCGCCCTGAAGGATAACCATTGTTTCGAATAATAGCCGTAACTTTGCAGCGTGATTCAGTAATCACATCACGATAAACATAAACCACAAAACGACAAATGATGCGACGAAGTGTTTGTTTAATGATTGCGTTATTGCATTTTGGCATGGCGCCCGTGTTAGCGCAGACGCTGGAGGAGTGCCAGCAGGCTGCTGAACAAAACTACCCACTGATACAGCAGTATGGGCTTATCGAGAAGACGACGGCACTGACGGTGGCGAACATACAGAAAGGGTGGCTGCCGCAGGTGTCGGCACAGGCACAGGCAACGTATCAGAGCGACGTGACAGCGTGGCCCGACCAGATGAAGACAATGATGACGGGTATGGGCATCGACATGAAGGGTCTGACGAAGGACCAGTACCGGGTGGGCATCGATGTGAGTCAGACCATCTACGATGGGGGTGCCATCAGCAGTCAGAAGCGCATTGCACGCGAGCAGGGCAAGGTGCAGGCTGCCCAGAACGAGGTTACTATATATAATGTACGCAAGCGCGTTAATGAGATGTACTTCGCGCTACTCATGCTCGACGAACAGATTAAGCTGAACTGCGACCTGCAGGAGCAGCTGAGCGGCAACGAGCGCAAACTGGCCTCGATGGTGCGAGGTGGCACGGCAGCCGAAAGCGACTGGCAAAACGTGAAGGCCGAGCGACTGAACGTCGTCCAGCAGGGCACCAACCTCGAGTCGCAGAAGCGGATGCTGCAGTCGATGCTGAGCACGTTCTGCGGTCTTGAGATAAAAGCCGTGCAGAAGCCCGCCCCGTCGGCTGCTTTACTACAGCAGCAAACAGTGCAGCGCCCAGAGCTAAAGGCACTAGACGCACAGATGAACCTTTACGATGCCCAGGAGAAGGCGCTGGACGCAGCGCTGATGCCGAAGCTGGGTGTGTTTGCACAGGGCTTCTACGGCTACCCAGGACTGAACATGTTCGAGGACATGATGCGGCACGACTGGAGCCTGAACGGTATCATCGGCGCCCGACTGACGTGGAACATCGGCGCCCTTTACACGCGCAAGACCGACAAGGCGAAGCTCAACGTTCAACGCTCATTGTCCGACGTTCAACGCGAGACATTCCTCTTTAACAACAACTTGGAGCAGATGCAGCAAAACGAGAACATTGCACGCTACAAGAAGTTGATGGCCGACGACGAGGAGATCATCGCGCTGCGACAGGCCGTGCGCAAGGCCGCTGAGTCGAAGCTCTCGCACGGCATTATCGACGTGAACGACCTGGTGCGCGAAATCAATGCCGAGAACGCCGCCCGCGTGCAGCAGTCGATGCACGAGATTGAGATGCTGAAGGAGATGTATGAGCTGATGTTCACCCGAAATAACGACAAAACAACACAACAATGAAGAAAGTCATGATAACGGCAGGAGTGGCACTGATGCTGGCCGCCTGCGGAGGGAACGAGAAGAAATACGATGCCACGGGCACGTTCGAAGCCACTGAGACCACCGTGTTTGCTGAGCAGAGCGGAGCACTACTGACGTTCGACGTGAACGAGGGCGACAACATCGAGGCGGCCCATGAGGTGGGCCTCATCGACACCACGCAGACGTGGCTGAAGATTCAGCAGCTGGATGCTACCAAAGCGGTGTATCAGAGTCAGAAACCCGATACGGAGCGCCAGATAGCCGCCACACGCCAACAGTTGGCCAAAGCCCGACAGGACGAGCAGCGATACCGCGAACTGGTGGCTGACGGTGCTGCACCCTCGAAGATGCTCGACGACGCCAGCAGTCAGGTGAAGGTGCTGCAGAAACAAATGGAGGCGCAGATAAGTGCCTACAAAACGCAAATCTCGACACTCAATTCTCAAATCACAACTGCCAACGTGCAGGTGAGCCAGCTGCGTGACCAGCTACGCAAGTGCCACATCGTGACGCCAACGAAGGGCACCGTCCTCGAGAAATACGTAGAGCGTGGCGAATTCGTGAGCGTGGGCAAGCCGCTGTTTAAGATGGCCGACACGGAGAACATGTACCTGCGTGCCTACGTCACCTCGGCCCAACTGCAGAACATCCAGCTGGGGCAGCAGGTGAAGGTGTTTGCCGACTACGGTGACAACCAGCGTAAGGAGTACGAGGGCACGATCAGCTGGATCTCAAGCCGTTCGGAGTTTACGCCCAAGACCATCCTTACCGACGATGAGCGTGCCGACCTTGTGTATGCCATCAAAGTGGCTGTCAAGAACGACGGCTTTGTGAAAATAGGAATGTACGGAGAGGTTGGGCTAAGTGAAGAGTGAGCAACGGTTCAACACGGTTTAGGACATTGGAAAGTGAAGAGTTAAGAACGTGCTGCCGCCATGTATTCCATTGAAGTTAAGAGCATAAGCAAGGCCTACGGCAAGGTGCAGGCGCTCGACAATGTGTCGTTCGCGGTTGAGCGGGGCGAGGTGTTTGGCCTCATCGGCCCTGACGGCGCTGGCAAGACGTCGATGTTTCGCATTCTCTGCTCGCTGCTGTTGCCTGATACAGGGACGGCAGCGGTTGATGGCTTCGACGTGGTCAGCCAGATGCGCGAGGTGCGCTGTCGGGTGGGCTATATGCCAGGAAAGTTCTCGCTCTATCAGGACCTGACCGTCGAGGAGAACCTGAAGTTCTTCGCCACACTCTTTGGCACCACTGTCGAGGAGGGCTACGACTCCATCAAGGCCATCTACCAACAGATAGAGCGGTTTAAGGACCGCAGGGCTGGGGCACTCTCGGGCGGCATGAAGCAGAAGCTGGCACTGAGTTGCGCACTGGTACATCAGCCCAGCGTGCTGCTGCTCGACGAGCCAACGACGGGCGTGGACCCCGTAAGCCGCAAGGAGCTGTGGGAGATGCTGCTGATGCTGAAGGAACGCGGCATCACCATTGTGGCCTCAACGCCTTATCTCGACGAGGTGCGCTGCTGCGAGCGCGTGGCATTTCTGGATCAGGGGAAAGTGAGGGGCATAGGAACGCCAGAGACCATCCTGACCGAGTTTAGTGAAATATTCAATCCGCCACCACTAAAGGCCTCGCCAAGCCCCTCCGATGGAGGAGATGTTGGATCAGACATATCCGCTCCGCCATGCAGCCAAACGCCACCCTCTTGTGAAGAGTCGGTCATCGAAGTCGCCCACTTGGTGAAAGCTTTTGGCGACTTCCATGCCGTCGACGACATCTCGTTTACGGTGAAGAGGGGCGAGATCTTCGGCTTCTTGGGGGCCAACGGTGCAGGCAAGACGACGGCGATGCACATGCTGACAGGCCTGAACCAGCCGACGAGTGGCACGGGTCGTGTGGTGGGCTACGACATCCGCACAGAGTACGAACAGATAAAGAAGCACATCGGCTACATGTCGCAGAAGTTCTCGCTCTACGAGGACCTGACCGTCGCAGAGAACATCCGCCTCTTTGCTGGCATCTACGGCATGAAGAAGAAAGTAGTAAACAGGAAGATGGAAGAGCTGCTGCGCCAGCTGAAGTTCGAGGAGCATCGCAACGACTTGGTGGGCTCGCTGCCACTCGGGTGGAAGCAGAAGCTGGCCTTCTCTGTCTCCATCTTCCACGAGCCAGGCGTGGTGTTCCTCGACGAGCCCACGGGAGGGGTCGATCCTGCCACGCGCCGTCAGTTCTGGGAGCTGATCTACGATGCGGCCCGTCGTGGCATCACTGTCTTTGTAACCACCCACTACATGGACGAGGCCGAATACTGCGACCGCATATCGATCATGGTGGATGGCAAGATCAAGGCGATAGGCACGCCCGAGGAGCTGAAGCAGGCATACGGGCAGCCTGACATGGACCACGTATTCACGTATCTGGCCCGTCAGGCCACAAGGTCGTCAGACTAATGTTCAATGCTCAATGTTCAATGCTCAATGTTCAATGCTCAATGTTCAATGCTCAATGCTCAATGAAATGAAGCAGTTTCTATCTTTCGTCATAAAAGAGGCCAAGCACATCCTGCGCGACAAGCGAACGATGCTGATACTCTTCGGCATGCCTGTGGTGCTGATGTTCCTCTTCGGCTTCGCCATCACCACAGACGTGAAGAACGTGCGGACGGTGGTGGTGACATCGCTGATGGACCATCAGACGCGGCAGGCCGTAGAGCGACTGGCTCAGTCGGAGTATTTCCTCGTCACGCAGACTGTCAACACGCCTCGAGAGGCCGAGCGCCTCATCCGCAGTCAGAAGGCGGATATGGCGCTGATAGCTCAGACTCAGCCCCGTCCCCTACCCGTTTTAGAGGGGCGTGGTTGCGCTTGGCAAATCATGGTCGACGGCTCTGACCCCAATATGGCGCAACAATGGACCACCTACGCCCAGGCGATTCTCGCCCAACCTGCCAGCAGCAAGAGCTATTCACGCCCCACTCCAGTCGGAGAAGGACCTGGCGTGAGGCTTCTCTACAACCCCCAGATGCGTTCCGCCTACAACTTCGTGCCCGCCATCATGGGTATGCTGCTGATGCTTATCTGCGCCATGATGACCTCGATAAGCATCGTCCGTGAGAAAGAGCGCGGTACGATGGAGGTGCTGCTGGTGTCGCCTGTGCGCCCCCTGATGGTCATCATCGCCAAGGCCGTGCCCTATCTGGTGCTCGCCTTTGCCATCCTCATCACCATCCTGCTGATGGCGCGCTTCGTGCTGGGTGTGCCACTGGCTGGCTCGCTGTTCTGGATACTGGCTGTCAGCACCTTATATATACTACTGGCCCTCTCGCTGGGGTTGCTCATCTCCAACGTCGCTCAGACGCAACTCGTAGCCCTGTTGCTCTCGGCGATGGTGTTGCTCATGCCCGTGGTGATGCTCTCTGGCATGCTGTTCCCAGTCGAATCGATGCCAACCGTCCTGCAATGGCTATCGGCCATCGTGCCGCCACGCTACTATATCCAGGCCATGCGCAAGCTGATGATTATGGGTGTAGGCATCGGCGATGTGGCGCAGGAGGTGACCGTATTGGCTGCGATGACTGCCGTACTGCTCGCCATCGCCCTGAAGAAATTTAAGGTGAGGATTTAGCCCACCCAAGCTAAAGGCCCACCCAAGGACATAGCCCACCCACGCCCTCACAAAGGGCGGGATGTTTAGATAGATAAAGAACTATGGCCAGCCATACAGCAAATAAAGATAATCAGGATTATTTTG